>Ga0209417_1006621_pt1 | contig 11713 bp, 3 predicted proteins | sample RifGroF2_FD_184002 | JGI IMG/M metagenome (GOLD analysis project Ga0209417, IMG submission 184002) | Groundwater microbial communities from Rifle, Colorado, USA - Groundwater F2 (SPAdes) (version 2) | ecosystem: Environmental > Aquatic > Deep subsurface > Groundwater | place: Rifle, Colorado... | reverse complement strand
TTGGCTAACGCTTCCCGCTATAAAGGCACGTAAGAGACTTTCACTCTCAAGTTAAATAACATGCAGGGCACACATAACCACCTGCGAAGCGGGTGGCAAACAAACACCACATACATCCAAGCCACGAAGTAACGATATTCTAAAAAAAATCCGTGTAAATCCGCGTTGCGTAGCATCTGCGTCATCCGCGTTCCATAAATTTAAAAATAATATATTATGAAACAATTTAACAAAATTTTAAAAGCAATTACCATTGTAATTCTATTTGCATTTTCAGCGCAAACAATCACTGCTCAAGATGGTGATTGGGAATGGTTGCTTGCGGCAGGCCGTGGTGGCAACGACTGGGCAAACGATATGGTGCGCGACCAGCAGGAAAACCTTTACATAACTGGGGCATTCACCCACACTGCAATATTTGGCAAAGACGTTAATGGCAATACAATAACACTAACAAGTTTACCAAATTCACTCGAAAGGTTTGTTGCAAAGTATAACAAGGCGGGACAATGTCTTTGGGTAAAGTCTATTTGCAATATCAAAGCCAATAATTCCAACCGTAAAGGAAGCATTGCCATTGACAATTTGGGCAATCTGTTTGTTGGAGGTACATCCTATGGAGACATTGTCAATGGCTCTGACACATTACTCCATTACCAACGTGGAGTTTATTCTTTTGTATCTTCATTTTCTCAGCAAGATGGAAATCTTAAATGGATACGCATAGCAGGGAGTGGCGCTGCAAGAAATGATACCCTTGCCAATGAAGCCTATTGCACATCTCTTGCTCCTGACAATCAAGGAGGCGTTTACAGCGCAGGATACTTTATAGAAGAAATGTATATTGATAGCACTGCAAATCAAAAAACATACGTAAAAGCTAACACCCTGTCTTATTCTTCTTTTTTACTAAAATATAACGATGCAGGTAATCTCCAATGGAAAAGACTTATTAAAGGAAACACAGGCTGGGGAGCTGGAGTAGCAAGTATTAAAACCAATTCAAAAGGCAATGTATTTGTTACAGGTAACGTGTCAGGCAATCAGTATATTGAAACCGACGGACAAGGCGGATTGGATAGTCTTATCACCGACCCATACTCTGCTCAATATTTAATAAGTGATGTATTTATACTAAAATACTCTCCCGATGGAATATTCAAGAAAAAAACACGTATAGGTGGGCAAAACAGACAATCGCCTAATGACCTGTTTATCGACCAATATGATAACATGTTCATTACAGGTAATTTCCAATACTATGCAGACTTCTCTGGCAATAGCATTACAGCAAAAGGTAGCACGGATATATTCATTCTCAAGCTCGACACTTCTTTCAATCTTCAATGGGATAAATACATCCAAGGCGTAGGCGAAGAAATTGCCAACTACATTATTGCCAATGACAATAACGTTTACATTACTGGATATTTCAATAACACAATTTATTTCACCGAAACCGACTATACCACTAACGATAGCCTTCGCGACATATTCATCGCAAAATACAATAAAACCGATGGCACATTTCTTTCCGCACTCCAAGCTGGAGGCACCAAAGACGATGAAGGTTGGGGAATAGCTGTTGATGATTGTGAAAACATCTACGCAACAGGCTACTTCACAAGCCCTTCCTATTTTGATAATGACACACTCTCTGGTTCCACTTACCGTGAAATATTCCTCGGCAAATACAATGTTCATTACTCCGACTTTATACCCGACGCATCACTTTGCCCAAACAAACAAATAACTCTCACCGCTACCAACCTTGCCCCAACACAATTTCCCCTTAGCTGGAGCAACTCCCAAACCAACACCAACGAAATAATTCTTTCTCCAACTATCACCACCACATACACCCTTACTGTCTCCGATGCCAACGGTTGCACCGCCTCCGACCGCGCCATAGTAAAGGTATTGGAAGGCTCTTTATGTTATACAAAACTTCAGGATGCTTATTGCAATGTCATAAACATATCCCCAAACAAAACACTCTATGCTGACACTATGCAAGGAGCAGAAATGTATGAGTTTTGGGTATATAATGAAAATGAAAATTACACATTAAAAAGCTATGACAATAGCCTTGCATTATATAAAATCCACACCCTCGGTTCTGGGCAAACCTATAATGTTAAAGTCCGTGCTATGAAAAACGAAGCTTGGACTGAATGGGGCGATGCTTGTACTATTAATATAATGGAATATATTAAAGCAGATGAAAATAGCTTTAGTTATAGTAGTGAAGAGTTTGACGAATTAAATGGCACATATTACACACCTCCAATGAAAGTATTTGACAGATTTGGCAATAGCTGGTTAATGGACGATATGCAATGTCATAGTTTTGTTGTAACAGCTGGTATTTTTAGTTTGCATATTGAAGATATTGATAAAGGAAACAAAGTCGGATTCGATGATAAGACTATACAAACATATGTGTATAATGGAGTAAATATAGCTGAACCGCGTGGATTAGCAAGATTAAAAACATTAATGCAAGTTTTTAAAGATATTAGTGTTTTAATAAATGGTAGGAATTTAGCACCAGGAGCTATACAAGTCAGAATAAGAGACACAAAAGAATTTATGACCAATGAATATGCAAATGCCGCTGGGGTAGGTAGTGCTATGTACTCAATGAAACCAAATCAGCTAAATAGGGGTTTTGTTGAGCAGTATTTAATTACAGGGGAAAACCCTTATGTGGGACTTGCGAATGGCAATGTTAGTGTAGAAAATTCTTATCATGGACAAGTAGGGTTTAATTTTCAAACCTTTAATCTTACAACCTTAGGAGAAGCTAATGTTGATAACGACTTATATATGGTTTCTTTACATGAGATAATGCACATGTTAGGTTTTGCAAGTTTGATAAATGAAGATATGTTAAACGGAACAAATGATGAACAAGTGTTTTCTTTTTTTGACAAATTTTTAAAATATAATGATATTAACGAACCATTAGTTAAAAATTCTAATACAAATCCAACTTTTAATAGCAAAACTATTAATCCGTGTACTAGTAACAACGTAGTATTTAATAACAATGGATGTATTAATAACAAGAAAGTTTTTACAAGTTTAGGAGAGACATTTTCGTATAAGAATGGTTCAACATTTTCACATTTTAATTGTGAATCATGTATTGATGCTGAATACAATATGGATTATATCATGAATTTTACTTATTGCAATCATAATACTCGAAGATTTTTGCATCCAGATGAAATTGAAGTATTAAAAGATTTAGGTTATAGTATTTCTAATCCTTCTTATTACGGAGATAATTCAACCAATAGTCAATCTATAGTGTTTAATGGTATTACATACAATATTGCAAGTGCATGGGCAGGTGAAGATAAAACTATAAATAGCCATGTTAATGGTAATTTCGATAATTTGAAAATAGGTTTATGCGAATATGGCAGTGAATGTTATAGTTCAAATAATTTAATAGGAATCTCTGAAAAAAAAGAAAATATAAACCCAAACGAAAATATTACAATTAAGGTTAATGATTTATTATTAAACGACTTTTTTAACAATCAGAATATAACTAATTCAATTCCGAATTTTACAAAATTTGGAATAACAAATGTTCAAATACTAAATATTAATAACACAAGCACTGTAAGTATTTCAACAGAAGATATATTAACTACTGGAAGTGAATTTATTTTTAATAGCGGTTATTTTGTAGGAAATATTATTTTAAGCTATAAGCCTGTTTTAGTTAATGCGCAGAATCAAATAATTGAAGCAGGAAACATGACTGATGTATTTATATCAATTAACAAGCAAATACAACCCGAATGTAATGTAAATTTAAATAGTTGTAACTTATTATGCAATTCAAGTTTTGAAGATTTCCCAGCATTTAAAAATTTTAATGTCGCATTTGCTGATAATCCCAACACCGTCAATAATATAGGAGTACGTTTAGCTTATACGTTTGAGCAAGGAAGCCCTTTATATTTATGGAATAATGCAAATTCTCCTGATAGATTTTATTTTGAAAATAACATTATGATTCCTGCTTTGTCAGGTGCAGGAAAAAGCATTGTAGAAAGTATGTTTCATTCGTCTATACCGCTCCCTCAACATGGTAATCAATATATTGGAATATTTACAGAAAATTCAGATAATGAATGTATTTTTATGAATACAAAACAAAATTTAACACCAGGAAAATATAGATTAGAGTTTTATTATTATAAATTAGGATTAAATAATAGTTTACCATTAAGAGTTTTATTTACAAATGGACTGTCTTTAAATCTTAATGCTCCTCCCATTTTTGATGCTGTAAATTCTCCATTAATAGTATTTGGAGCTGGTTTTGAGACTAGTATTGCTTTATACGGAGACCAAAGTACAGAATGGATTCGATACGAAATGGAAATAGAAATTCCTTTAGGACAAACTGCGGATCATTTAATGATAACAGCACAACCTTTGTTTGCAGGTGAACATAATTATGTCCTTTTTGACAATTTTAATTTAACAAAAGTTGGAGAGCCAAAAGTAAATTCTGTAGTTTCAAATACTAATCCGTGTATTGGAGATGAAATAAATATCCAATATACATTTGAAAGAGTATTAGACCCTCAAACAGATATTGACATTAAGGTAAGGTTTAATAATTTAGAAAAAATCTCTGGAGATGATTTTGATGTAAATGGCGAAACTACAATCAATGCTGCAGATTGGATTAATAATATAGCAACAAAAAATATTAAATTAAAAATTCCGGAAGGATATATATTAGGCAACTCCACATTGGTTAGTTTAGATATTTTAACAAAAGATGTATGTAATAATAATGGTATTGCTGAAAATGTTGTTATTGATAATATTGAGCCAGGTCTTGATTTGGCAAACAACTTAACAATTACCCATTCAGGCAAGTACAATACAGACAAAACAATCACATATATTGTAAAGCTTGATAACGAATCTGATTTCCCTATTACTGGACTTAACGGTGAAATATCTATAGATAATAGCCTTAATATTGTTGAATATAATAATATATTTACTATAAATGGGATGTTATTATCATTTACTAATCAGTTAATAATGGCACACGGAACTGAGATATATACTTTTAAATTAGGATTTAATTCTCCGCCTGCATATTGCACTGATAAAGAAGTATTAAATAAAGTTACAATTACTAATGCGGATAATATTTGTAATAGTCCCCTTCCTTCCATTCAAAATTTAAACGTGCCTATCAATAATTTTTCTGTTACTCCTAATACGTCAATATGTAAAGGAAATAGTATCACGATAACTGCAACAGGAGGCGTGTCTTATTCATGGAATTCTCCTTCAGGAGGACTAAATCAAAGTTTTACAATAACACCAACAACAAATAAAACATATAGAGTAACCATAAAAGATGAAAATGGTTGTACTGCATCATTGACAACAATAATAACTCTTAATCCAATTCCTATTGCCGATGCAGGTAGTGATCAAACTATATCATTAGGTGCTTCAAAAATACTAACCGCAAGCGGTGGTACTTCATATTATTGGAATACTGGAGAAACATCTGTGAGCATATCTGTAAACCCAACTAAAACAACTATATACATGGTAACTGTTAGAGATGTTAATGGTTGTTCTGCCACCGACCAAGTGGTTGTAACAGTTAATGCTGTAACCGCTGATGCAGGACCTGACCAAACTATATGTACTGGAAAATCAGCGACACTAACAGCTACAGGCGGAGATACATATTCATGGAGTACAGGAGCAATTGAATCAGAAATAACAATAGAAAGCCTAATCGAAACAACCACATACACAGTAACCGCAATAAAAGATGGGGTAACTGTCACAGACCAAGTTATTGTATTTGTTAATCAATTGCCAAATATTACTGCTTCAGCAAGTGATAATATAATTTGTAGTGGTAGTAGTACTACATTAACAGCTACGGGAGGTACTTCTTATTCGTGGAGTACTAACGCAACAACAAATATTATAACTCCGACATCTATGGTTACTAGTACTTATACTGTAACAGGTACTGATGCAAATGGATGCACAAATACTGCAAGTGTAATAATTACAGTCAATACAACAACTCCTATTGCCAATGCAGGCAATGACCAAACCATTTGTATATTAAATCATGTGACATTAGCCACTGAAGAATGCAATAATTGCACTTATTCTTGGAGTAATGGTTTAACTGCTGCAAGCATAACTGTTTCTCCCTCATTTACGAAAACTTATACATTAACAACAACTTTAAATGGGTGTACATCTACAGACGAAGTTGTTGTAACGGTTGATAAGATTATGATACCTGGTTTATTAATTGGAGAAGATCCACCACCTCCACCATCAATCTGCTTTGGTGAAAAAACTACAATAACTGCTCCAATAACTAATCCTGAAAATAATACAACATATATTTGGAATACAGGAGCTAATACTAAAGATATTACCGTTTTTCCAGAAGAAAATACAACTTATTTTGTAACTATTACTAAAGGAGCGTGTGTAGCAGAAGTAAATATAGAGGTTATAGTTTTTCCTTTACCTGAACCAAATTTAGGTGCAGATAAAACTATATGTGAAGGACAATCCGTAGATTTAACAGCAGAGACATGTGTTGGATGTACTTACTCTTGGAGCAATGGAGCTACTACAGGAGCAAATATTAACGTTACTCCAATCGTAACAACTACATATACTGTAACCGTTTCAAACAATGCTTGTTCTGCATCGGACGAAATTGTTGTTAATGTAGATAAAAAAATTACAATAATTTTTCTTTCTTTAGATGGTTTACAAACTTGTTCGGGGAGTCCTATTGCGTTAAATGTTCCAAAATTTGATTCATATTTATGGGGCAATGGGGCAACTACATCGTCTATAACAGTATCTCCAATAGAAACAACTACATATTCATTAACCGTTACAAGAGGAGCTTGTGTTGCTACAGCCGAACGAATAGTAACAGTTTTCCCTTTGCCTGAACCAAATTTAGGTACAGATATAACCATTTGTCAAGGAGAAATAGCTACTTTAACAGCTACAGGTGGCGATACTTACTCTTGGAGCAATGGTGCAACTTCATCCTCTATTACTGTTACTCCAGAGGAAAGTATAACATATACTGTTATTGTAAACAAATTATACCCAGAAGGAATACCTTTAAATTGTTCTGCCACAGACGATGTTATTGTAACCGTAGTTCCAATTCCTTCTGCCAATGCAGGACCTGACCAAACAATTTGTCAAGGAGAAACTGCTACTTTAGCAGTTACAGGTGGCGATACTTACTCTTGGAGCAATGGAGCAACTACTGCAAGTATTAATGTAAACCCAATCGCTACTACTTATACAGTAACTGTCTCAAATAACGGATGTTCAACATCTGCAACCGACCAAGTTATTGTAAGCATCGCTCAAGAAGATTTTACTATTTATAATAATTCAAATCTTGTTATAAACAATCAGGCATTGATTTATGTAGGATCGTTTCCTGAGGAAATGGAGAATAAAAAAATTGCATTTAATACAGGTTATGGGATGATAATTGAGAATGGAGCTATGATAACTTTAACTAATTGCACATTAACAAGTACACTATGTGGAAATGATCAGATGTGGGAGGGGATAGAGGTAAGAGGTTCTGGACGTTTAATTCTAAACAATTGCCTAATAGAAAATGCAAAAATTGCTGTGAAAGCCGGAGTATATGGGAATATATATGCAACGGAAACAACATTTAGAAATAATTATAAAAATTTATTTATAACAGAGGGGGTAACGCAAAAAAAACTTCCGGGAGATCCTGAAGCAGCTGAATTATATATAGACGGTTGTACATTTTTAACAGATGAAAATCTTTTAATTAAACCTTATCAAAATCAAATAAGTACCTCTGGTATTGAGATTGAAGATGTTAGGGTAAATGAAGTAAACAACATTATTATATCAGGAAATAACACTTTTATCAATCTTGAAAAAGGTATTTTTTCTAAATATGGGGCACCTACTATAATAAATGCAATTTCATATAGTGGTGGTGGTATAGAAGTCAGAAATAGCACATTCAATAATGTTGGAAAAATGAAATGGAATTATGGTATTTATCCTTATCAAGATAATTTATTTGGATATGGAGCGGTGAATAGTATTGGAGGAAATGTTGTTGTTTCTAATTGCTCCATAACTAATTGCTCTTACGGAATTATGGCTAACAATTGTGACGAGTTAACAATTACAAACAATCCTGAAATATCTACAACAAATAGTGCTATTTATGCATACGGAGTAAGAAATGCCACTATTACTGATAATACTAATATTACTCATAATAACAAAATTAAAAGCAATTCCGTATATTATATTTTCTATAAATACACTGATAATGCTATAGTGCTAGACCATGCTTTAATTCCTAATGCTAACACAACAATTACTGTTTGTACTCTTAATCTTACAGGAGTAGTGTCTACAGGAATAAGCATTTCTAATAATAAAGCGAATATAAATGTGTCAGGAAATACTATTAAGATGGTTAAACCTGATCCATTTACTATTGGGTGGGATGATGATCTAGTAACTATGACTGGCATAAAAATCAATAATTGTAATAAACCTATTTCTTCAAACGATTATTTACCAAACGTTTCGTTTTATCCTATTCATATTAGCAATAATACCATAGAGAATAATCAGGAAAGAATAGGGAATGGTAATTTTACGGGAATATCCATAAACACATCTACACGAGGATATTATAGTAATAATGTTGTCAAAAATACCTACAATAGCTTCTTTACATCAGGAGACTGCAAACGTAATCAGTTTATAAATAACGCAATGACAAATAGCTTTAAAGGGATAAACTTCCAAAATAGCACAATGCTATCAGACCAACAACCTGAAAATACTGTATCTGGAGTTCCTACTTGCAATAGGTGGGAGGATCTATCAGGTATAATAGATAGGAGTGCCTCTAATTGCCATAGAGTCGGCGGAGAAATAACTTTATGGCAAAATACAAATGGTATTGATATAAAACCCAAATGGTTTTTTAGTGGTGCAAATCTAAATCTAAACAACAAATTTAGTCCTTATGTTTTACCAGATAATCCAATTGGAAACCAAATTCAGTTTTATGAGAATAGCGGTTCTTGTGCTAATACTAAAAGCAATAAGGCTAATAATAATTCAAGTCAAACAAGCACTATAAGCAATGATAGTTTAGCTAAATGGAGAGAGGCAGAGTTAGGACCTATTGTTCGTGGCACATTAAGCTTTAGCCAATACAATGACGAATACGTTTACCAAGCAAAAGTAAATGCTTACAGAATGTTAAAGGCTAACCCCGACTTGCTAACCATAAAAAAAGCTGACAATCGGCCATATCAAACTTTCTACAATCAAACACAAAGTAGCAATATAGGCAAATTGGAAATGATTAAAGACTTAATGGTAGGCGAAACAAACGAAAAATCTGGAAAGAATGGCAATGGAAATGGTAATGGTAACGGTGGAAACGGAAACGGCAATGGTAACGGCAACGGTGGTAATGGAAACTGCAATGGCAATAACGGAAATCACTATGGATGGTATAAAAACAAAAATAAAATTGATAAAATAGAATCAATCAACAATTCTATTGTTCCAACCAACACAAGCGAAGCATACCAACAAGAAATAAACGAAATATTCCTGAATACCATAGCCGAAGGCTTAGTAATTGATAGCACAGCAAGTGAACAACTTATGCTTATAGCATTAGACCATAGCTTCCTATATCCTGATGCAGTGTTTATGGCAAGAGGTCTTCTAGGAATCGACGTTGACGAACATGAAGAATTAGAAATCCAAACCAAAGAAGGAAAACAATTTCCTAACAATTCTAAAGATAATTCTCCATTCTCCATTCTCCATTCTCAATTCAATATTTTCCCCAACCCTTCCACCGGTGAAATCATTGTGGAGTACACAGGTGATAGTCTTTGCAATGCAACGTTTGAGCTATATAATATTTATGGAAGCAAGCTAATAGAAGAAAAAATTAATAGCACAAAACAGCGAATAATTTTACAATCTATTGAAGAAGGTGTGTATCTTTACAAAATAAATAATTGTGATGCTGTAGTAAATAGAGGCAAACTTATAATAACAAAGTAATTATGCGAATAATAATCCTAATTCTAAGTTTCTGCCTGATATTGTCAGGCAGAAACCTAATAGGGCAAAATCTTGTTCCTAATCCAAGTTTTGAGAAACTAAAAAAATGCCCTACAAGTGAAGATTTAAATAATACTTACGATTGGTTCGAACAATGTTACCCCTCTTCAATGGCATTTGTATTAGCTAAATGTAATGCGAATACCCCTTTATCTTTATATACAACTCCTAAAAGCTGGTTTGGATTTCAGTATCCACATACAGGTGATAACTATATATATATAGCAACTTATAGTCATTTGTTAACAAGACATTATCCACAGGTTAAACTAAAAAAATCCTTAGATAAAAAAAAATATTATATTAGATTGCATATATCTTTGTCAGATTATTCAAGTTTTGCAATATCCAATATAGGAGTGCATTTTTCTATGGATACTATAAAAGGCAAGTCTTGGGAACTTGTGGAATTAAACCCCACCTACGAAAATCCGCCCGATAATATACTTCGTGATAGTGTTAACTGGATGGTAATAAATGGAACTTACGATGCAGCTGGAGGCGAACAGTTTATGACCATAGGCAACTTTCGTAGTAACGAAAACACTAATGTAGACACTTTAGTTGATTATGCAGGCTATGCAGGCTATTTCATTGATGACATTGCAGTATGGGAAGAAGGAGCCATAAGTTATCCCGCCGAAGCCGGCAATAACAGAGCAGTATGCACTATTGATGGCGACAGCGTCGCCCTCGGCACATCCAATTACGATGACTACTTCTACGAATGGACTCCCTCCGAAGGACTCAATAGCACCACCACCGGTCGCCCAATGGCAAAACCCACCACCACCACAATGTACTACCTAAAACAAAAAGACTTCAAATTCGACGAAACCATTGACAGCGTCCTAGTCCTCATCTCTGACCGCTGCGACACAATCGTATCAATTAATAATGGAGAATTGATAATTGATAATTCTCAATTATTCATTTATCCAAATCCTGCAAACGATAAATTGTATATAAAAACAACAAATCAAACGAAACAACTAAATATTCAAATCTACGACATCTACGGCAAACTATTAATTGATAATGAAGAATTAATAATGGAGAATTCAATTGCTGTTCTGAATATAAATAATTTAAATAGTGGTATTTATTTTGTAAAAGTTAATGGCTTTGCAAAGAGATTTGTAAAATTATGAAACAACATTACAATGTAGGGGCAGACCTACGTGTCTGCCCTTTTGCAATTGCCCAAAACAAACATAATGTAGAGACATTGCATGCAATGTCTTTTAAAAACAAAATAATTAATGATGCTGTAGGCATCAAACATTTGTAGAAAATGGAATATTCATATAATATTTACGACCCAGAATGGGTCGAACGTAAAAAAGAGGTTCAATTATACGATATTTTTTCCGTCGGTTGCACCGACGGTTATGTGTGCCCTGCATGTTATTTAACTTGAGAGTGAAAGTCTCTTACGTGCCTTTATAGCGGGAAGCGTTAGCCAATAGCAAGG
>Ga0209417_1006617_pt1 | contig 11716 bp, 11 predicted proteins | sample RifGroF2_FD_184002 | JGI IMG/M metagenome (GOLD analysis project Ga0209417, IMG submission 184002) | Groundwater microbial communities from Rifle, Colorado, USA - Groundwater F2 (SPAdes) (version 2) | ecosystem: Environmental > Aquatic > Deep subsurface > Groundwater | place: Rifle, Colorado... | reverse complement strand
CGCCACGGCCTCGCGGCGCAGGCCGTGGCGCAACAGCAGGACTTCGTAATGCACGCCGATCTGCTTGAGCAGTTCGCGGCGGCGCGGACTCTGCGAGGCGAGATAGATGTGCGGGTGTCTGGCGACCATGGTTCACTCGCGATGATACGGGTGGTTATGCATCAGGCTGTGTGCCCGGTACAGTTGTTCCGCCAGCAGCACGCGCACCATGCCGTGCGGCAGGGTGAAGGCGGACAGTGCCAGCAGCTGTTGTGCCTGCTGTTTGACCGATTCGTGCAGGCCATCGGCGCCGCCGATGACGAAGGCGACATCGCGGCCCTGCCGCATCCAGTCCTGCATCTGCTGGGTAAGCTGTTTGGTGGTGGGGGTGGCACCGTGTTCGTCGAGCGCGATGCACAAGACCCCTGCGGGCAGTGCGGCCTTGATGCGCAGGGCTTCGGCTTCCATGATCTGCGCGGCGGTCTTGCCGCTGTTGCGGGTTTCCGGCTTGATCTCGACCAGCGTGATTGTTGCCTCGCGCGGCATGCGCTTGGCGTATTCGTTGAAGCCCTCGGTGATCCACGACGGCATCTTGTTGCCCACCGCGAGGATCAACAGCTTCATTTGCCCGCTTGGGCGCGCAGCTTGGGTTGGACGCCCCAGAGTTCTTCAAGGTTGTAATAGGCGCGGACCGCGGGCTGCATGATGTGCACCAGCACCTCGCCGAAATCGACCAGTATCCATTCGCCGCTGCTCTCGCCTTCTGTGCTGAGCGGGACTTCGTTCAGTTCCTTGAGCTTTTTTTCGACGTTGTCGGCCAGCGCTTTGGTCTGGCGCGTGGATTGGGCGCTGGCGACGATCATGCGTTCGAACAGCGGACTGAGTTTGCTGGTGTCGATGACCTGAATGTCGAGTGCTTTGACGTCTTCCAGTGCGGCGACGATGGCTTGGGTCTTTTCTTGTGTGCTTAGCATGTACGGTAGAGTGAGTTGGTGTTGATGTGATTGACGACGGCGTCCGGTACCAGATAACGAACGCTTTTCTTTTCTGCGCAGCGGCGACGGATGTCTGTGGAAGAGATCTCCAGTGCTGGCATGTCGGCGACGAAGATCGTCCCGGCGGGCGACTCATGCAAGGCATCCGCGCCGGGGGCGAGGCGTGCCTGATATTCGGTTTGCAGCGCGGCGTCGGCCTTCTGCATCGCATTGCCCAGCGGCAATCCGCCCGCGCGCTGCAACACCACGATGTGCGCCAGGGCGAACAGGCGCTTCCATTCGTGCCAGGTGTGCAGTTGCAGGAAAGCGTCGCCGCCGAGGATGAGGCATATCGGTTGCTGGTCGCCCAGTTCGGCGCGCAGCGCGGTGAGCGTGTCGACGGTATAGCAGGGGTCGCTGCGGAACACTTCGCGTACGTCGACGAGGAAATCAGGGTGGCCGTTCAGCGCGAGGCGCACCATCTCCCAGCGCATCTTGGCCGATGCCTGCGGCGCGGGCCGGTGCGGCGGCGTGCCGCAGGGGACGAAGCGGACTTGCGCCAGCTTGCACTGCTCCAGCGCTTCCTGTGCGATGCGCAGATGCCCATGGTGGATGGGATCGAAGGTGCCGCCGAGGATGCCGATGGGGGCAGTGCTCATATTGTGAGGAAAATACGGTTAGCCACGGATGGATACGGATGAAGCATGGATAAGAACGGCGGCAAGTTTAACCGATATTTCCTGCCGCCGCCGATACGGCGGGTCTGGCAGGGCTCATCTGTGGCTAGTGAGGGATTAAAAATTACAGCGCCAACCTGCGCATATCGGACAGTACATGCGCGAGGTAGGTGGTGAAACGGGCCCCGGCCGCGCCGTCGATCACTCGGTGATCGTAGGACAGTGACAGCGGCAGCATCAGTCGCGGCACGAACTCGCCGTCTTTCCACACCGGTTTCATGCTGGAGCGCGAAACGCCCAGAATGGCCACTTCCGGTGCATTGATGATGGGCGTGAACGCCGTGCCTCCGATGCCGCCCAGGCTGGAGATGGTGAAACAGCCGCCCTGCATGTCGGCGGCGGTGATCTTCTTCTCGCGCGCCTTGGCGCTGACTTCGCCCAGCTCTTTCGCCAGCTGCACGATGCCTTTCTGATCCACGTCGCGAATCACCGGCACCATCAGGCCATCCGGCGTATCCACGGCGACGCCGATGTGGATGTATTTCTTCACGATCAGATTCTCGCCGCTGGCATCCAGTGAGGCGTTGAAATCCGGGAAGTGCTTGAGCGTGATCGCGCAAGCCTTGAGCATGAAGGCGAGCGGGGTGATCTTGATGTCCTGCTTGGCGTATTCCGCGCCCAGTTCCTTGCGGAATGCTTCCATCTCGCTGATGTCGGCCTCCTCGAACTGCGTGACATGCGGGATCATCACCCAGTTGCGGTGCAGGTTGGCGCCGGAGATCTTCTTGATGCGTGACAGCGGCTTGGCTTCGATGGCGCCGAATTTGGCGAAATCGACATCTGGCCACGGCAGCAAGCCGGGCAAGGCGCCGCCCGTGGCTGCGCCGCCACCGGCCAGCGACTTCTTGACGAAGTTCTGCACGTCGTCCTTCGTGACGCGCCCTTTCTCGCCACTGCCGCCGACTTTCACCAGATCCACGCCCAATTCGCGCGCGAAGCGGCGGATGGAAGGGCTGGCATGGGCGCTTGCACCGGATGAAACGGGTGCGGGCGCTGCGGCGGCAATGGGTGCCGCGACAGGGGCTGGTGTTGCGACGGGAGCAGTCGCTACGGGGGTCGCAGTCTGCGCGGGTGCGGCTGCCGGAGCCGTTGAGGGTGCCAGTGTAGCGGCTTCACCGCTTGCCTCGATCGTCACGATCAAAGCGCCTTCCGACACTTTGTCGCCGACCTTGACCTTCACTTCCTTGACCACGCCGGCAAATGGCGTGGGGACATCCACGGTCGCCTTGTCGGTTTCGAGCGAGATCAGTGTCTGCTCGGCAGACACCTTGTCACCCGCCTTCACCGCAACATCGATGATGGCCACGTCTTTGAAATTGCCGATATCCGGCACCACTACATTTTTGATTTCTGCCACGCTGGTCTCCTCGGCTTAAACCGTGACTGGGTTCGGTTTGTCGGGGTTGATCTTGTAAAGCTTGATCGCCTTGCTCACTTCACTCGCCGGGATGGTGCCCTCGTCGGCCAGCGCCTTCAGCGCGGCGACGGCGACGTAGAAGCGGTCCACCTCGAAGAACTGGCGCAGCTTGACACGGAAGTCGGAACGGCCGAAACCGTCCGTGCCCAGCGTCTTGTAGCGTGCTTTGACGAAAGGACGGATCTGGTCGGAATAGGCACGCATGTAATCGGTTGCTGCGATCACCGGCGTCTTGGCATCCAGGCAGGCATCCACATAACTTGTGCGCGGCTGCGCTTCGGGGTGCAAGGTGTTCCAGCGTTCGCAGTCGATGCCGTCGCGACGCAGCTCGTTGAAGCTGGTCACGCTCCACACGTCGGCGGCGACGCCGAAATCCTTCTCCAGCAACTCGGCGGCGGCGATCACCTCGCGCAGGATGGTGCCGCTGCCCAGCAGTTGCACTTTGGCTTTTGCCTTGGACTTGCTTGCGCTGAACTTGTACATACCCTTGATGATGCCTTCTTCCGCCCCTTTGGGCATGGCCGGGTGGGTGTAGTTCTCGTTCATCACAGTGAGGTAATAGAACACGTCTTCCTGGTTCTGGTACATGCGGCGCATGCCGTCCTGCACGATTACGGCCAGCTCGTAGGCGAAGGTCGGATCGTAGGAGATGCAGTTGGGGATGGTGGCTGCCATCAGGTGGCTGTGGCCGTCCTGGTGTTGCAGACCTTCGCCATTCAGCGTGGTGCGCCCGGCGGTGCCGCCGACCATGAAACCGCGCGCACGCAGGTCGCCCGCCGCGTAGGCCAGGTCGCCGATGCGCTGGAAGCCGAACATCGAATAGTAGATGTAGAACGGGATCATTGCCTTGCCGTGGTTGGCATACGATGTCGCCGCAGCGATCCAGTCGGCCATGCCGCCCGCTTCGTTGATGCCTTCCTGCAGGATCTGTCCGGTCGAAGACTCCTTGTAGAACATCAGTTCTTCGGCGTCCTGCGGCGTGTACAGCTGACCCACCTGCGAGAAGATGCCGAGCTGGCGGAACATGCCTTCCATACCGAAGGTGCGCGATTCGTCGGGCACGATTGGCACGATCTGCTTGCCGATGTTCTTGTCCTTCAGCAACATCCCCAGCATGCGCACGAAAGCCATGGTGGTGGAGAACTCGCGGTCCTCGCTGCTTTTTAACAGAACGTCGAACGTGGAAAGATCGGGAATCTGCAACGATTCCTTACCCTGCGCGCGTGCCGGCAGGGTGCCCATGGCCGCGCCGCGTTCGCGCAGGTACTTCATCTCCTGGCTGTCTTCGGCGGGACGCACGAAAGGCAGGCTCGGCAATTGTTCGTCGGAGACGGGGATGTTGAAGCGGTCGCGGAATTTGCGCAGTTCTTCCAGTCCCAGCTTTTTCTGTTGGTGCGTCGGGTTCTGCGCTTCGCCCGCTTCGCCCATGCCGTAACCCTTCACCGTCTTGGCGAGGATCACCGTGGGTTGGCCTCTGTGTTTGTTGGCTGCGGCGTAGGCCGCGAACATCTTGAACGGATCATGACCGCCTCGGTTCAGGTGCCAGATCTCGTCATCCGACATGTCGGCGACCAGTTCCAGCAGCTCCGGGTACTTGCCGAAGAATTCCTTGCGCACGAACGCGCCGTCTTTGGCTTTGTAGTTCTGGTATTCGCCGTCGACGACTTCTTCCATGCGTTTCATCAGCAGCCCGCTCTTGTCCTTGGCGAACAGGCGATCCCAGCGGCGTCCCCAGACCACCTTGATGACGTTCCAACCTGCGCCGCGGAAAACGCCTTCCAGTTCCTGGATGATCTTGCCGTTGCCGCGCACCGGTCCGTCCAGGCGTTGCAGGTTGCAGTTGATGACGAAGATCAGATTGTCGAGTTTCTCGCGCCCGGCCATCGAGATCGCGCCCAGCGATTCCGGCTCGTCGGTCTCGCCGTCGCCGAGGAAGGCCCACACCTTGCGGCCATCGGTCTGCGCCAGTTCACGGTGTTGCAGATAGCGCATGAAGCGCGCCTGATAAATAGCCATCAGCGGCCCCAGGCCCATGGAGACCGTGGGGAACTGCCAGAAATTCGGCATCAACCAGGGGTGCGGATAGGAGGATAGTCCGTCGCCATCAACTTCCTGACGGTACTTGCGCAACTGCTCTTCAGTCAGGCGGCCTTCGATGTAAGCGCGGGCATAGATGCCGGGCGAGGAGTGGCCCTGGAAATACACCAGATCGCCGCCGTGATCGTCGGTCTTGCCATGGAAGAAATGGTTGAAAGCAACGTCATACAAGGTCGCGGCCGAAGCAAAGCTGGCGATGTGGCCGCCCAGCTCCGACGACTCCTTGTTGGCGTTCATCACGATGGCCATCGCGTTCCAGCGCGTCAGCGCGCGGATGCGGTGTTCCAGTTCAAAATTCCCCGCCGAACGTTCTTCCTTATCGACCGGAATGGTGTTGATGTATGGCGTGGTCGCGCTGATCGGCATGTCGTCGCCGGCCATGCGTGCGTGATGGATCAGCTGATCCATCAGGAAGTGGGCGCGTGCCGCACCTTCCTTGTCCAGCACGGATTGGAGCGCGTCCAGCCACTCCTGAGTCTCTTGCGGGTCTTGATCTGGTATTTGTGTCGCCATCGCTTACTCTCTCCCTTTGATGCAGTGTATCGTTTCATTCTCCGTCACCAACCATTCCACCTTTTGGTCGGTACTTTCCAACGGAATCTCTTGCACTATTTGCAGCGCAAACGCACCGGCGACCAGTGTTGGTCGATGCGGCATACGTGCCAGCAGCTTGTCGTAGAACCCGCCACCGTAGCCCAGGCGGTCGCCCGACCGGGTGAATGCAACTCCCGGCAGCAGGATGAAGTCCACGGTGCCAAGTGCGTCGAGTCTCGTGCAGCGTTCGGCGACCGGCTCGCGTATGTCCCATGCCCCAGGTGCCACGTCATGTTGCAGGTCGTGCACCTTATATATGTCGAGGTGGCCGCTCGCCCGGTTCACCCGCGGCAGCAATACTTGCTTGCCGTCCGCCAGCGCCTGGTTCACCCACAGTTCGGCAGCCAGTTCAGCTCCAAAATTCAAATAGCCCAGTACGACAGTTGCCTGTTTGTAGCCGGGCAGGCCGCAGATTCCGCCGGTGATGGTGCGGCTCAGGCGCAGGTTCTCGGCGCTACCCAGCTTTTCGCGGGCGGCGATTATACTTTGCCTGAGGACCTGTTTTCTAGCGCGGATATCCATTCCCAACTCGCCCCTTACTTAAGATTCGTAAATTTGCGCTCTATTTTGCGCATATATATCAAAAACACATCTAACGCCCATTAATAATTATTATTGGCGGGAGCAATAAAGCAACTCTTTTGTGCTCGAAATCGACAGGAAGCGCCCCAGCCTGCCCGAAAATGTAGCGGAGGGACGCGTTGGGTGCTGAAGTGGGAGACGCTGAAACGGGGAGCGTAGCCGGCTGGGGCGGATCGCCAAGGCTGAATCACGGACAAGTCCGTGACCATTCGCTGATCAGCCCAAAAATAGCCGATAGGCCGGATTGTCACTCTCGTCCCAGTACGGATAACCGAGGGTGTCGAGGAAGGTCTTGAGCGCCTTCTTGTCGGTGCGCGGCACCTGCATGCCAACCAGCACGCGACCGTAGTCGGCGCCGTGGTTGCGGTAATGGAACAGCGAGATGTTCCAGCTGTGGTCCATGCTGTTGAGGAAGTTCATCAGCGCGCCGGGGCGCTCCGGGAATTCAAAACGGAACAGGATCTCGTTTTCGGCCGCGGCATGGCCGCCGACCAGGTGGCGCAAGTGCAGCTTGGCCATCTCGTTGTCGGAGAGGTCCAACGTCGGCAATTTGCCACGTTGCAGCTTGTCCACGAGGTCGGCCGTCTCCGACTGGTCTTTGACCTGGATGCCGACGAACACCTGCGCCGCTGTAGGGTCGGCGTAGCGGTAGTTGAACTCGGTGATGTTGCGCTTGCCCAGCAGCGAACAGAATTTTCGGAAGCTGCCGGGCGTCTCCGGGATGGTGACAGCGAGCAGGGACTCGCGTTTCTCGCCTATCTCGGAGCGCTCGGCGACGAAGCGCAGGCGGTCGAAGTTCATGTTGGCGCCGCTGCACACGGTCACCAGCGTCTCGCCCTTGAGCTGTTCGCGTTTGGCATACAGTTTGGCGCCCGCTACGGCCAGCGCACCTGCCGGTTCCAGTATCGAGCGCGTGTCCTGGAACACGTCCTTGATCGCCGCGCACACCTCGTCGGTATCCACCAGCACGACTTCATCGACGTATTGTTTGCAGACGCGGAAGGTCTCCTCGCCCGCGAGTTTCACTGCCGTGCCGTCCGAGAACAGGCCGACGTCGTTGAGCGTGACGCGCTTCTTCGCCTTGAGCGAACGCGCCATCGCGTCCGAGTCGGTGGTCTGCACGCCGATGACCTTGATATCGGGGCGCACCTGTTTGACGTAAGCCGCCACGCCCGCGATCAGTCCGCCGCCGCCGATGGCGCAGAAGATGGCGTGGATGGGGGCCTGGTGCTGGCGCAACACTTCCATGCCGATGGTGCCTTGTCCGGCGATCACATCGGGATCGTCGAAGGGGTGCACGAAGGTGAGATCCCTTTCTTTTTCCAGCTCGTACGCGCGGGTACAGGCGTCGCTGTAGCTGTCGCCGTGCAGCACAATCTCTACCGAACGCTGGCCGAAATGCCGCACCGCATCGATTTTCACTTGCGGCGTGGTGGTCGGCATCACGATGATGGCCTTGCAGCCGAGACGGTGTGCGGAGAGGGCCACGCCCTGCGCATGGTTGCCCGCCGAGGCGGCGATCACGCCGCGCTTGAGTTGCTCAGGTGTGAGTTGCGCCATCTTGTTGTAGGCGCCGCGCAGCTTGAATGAGAACACCGGCTGCATGTCCTCGCGTTTGAACAGGATGCTGTTGCCGATGCGCGCCGACAGATTGGGCGCGAGTTCAAGCGGCGTTTCGACCGCCACGTCATAGACGCGGGCGGTCAGGATTCTCTTCAGATAACTTTGCATGATGATTCACGGACAATTGAATTGTCCGCAAGATTAGCAGGAAACCGGGCTTGTTGCTTAAGCGCGCAGCCCGATCAGCTTGTAGAAACGGGGCAGGTCACCCAGATCCTCGAGTACTGCCGCAGCGCCGGTGAAGTCCTGCTTGCAGGTGTACGGGTTGGTTGTGATGTAGGTCTTGATGCCCGCCGCAAGGGAAGAGCGCAGGCCGTTGTTGGAATCTTCCAGCGCGATGCAGTCCTGCGGTGCAAGCTTGAGCTCGTTCAACACCCAATTGTAAATGTCCGGCGCCGGCTTTTTGTGAGGCACGATATCGCCGCAGCCGTTGGCGGAGAAGTTGCTTGCCCAATCCTTGCCCAGTCCTACCTCGAGCAGGGCGGAGACGTTCTCCGGCGATGTGGTGGTCGCGATGGCGAGCTTGAGTCCTGCATCGCGCGCATCGCTGATGAGCTGCTTGACGCCGGGACGCAGCGGGATCTTGCCGTCGCGCAACATGGCTGTGTAGTGGCCTGTCTTCACGACATGCAGATTCTTGACGAAACCTTCGTAATCATCGGGCTTGCTGAAATCCGGCAGCCAGTCTTGAACGTAGTATTTGATGCGCTCTTTGCCGCCGGTCACCTTGAGCAGCTTGTCGTACAAAGCGACATCCCAATTCCAAACCAGGCCGTTCTCGGCAAAAGCCATGTTGAATGCGATGCGGTGCGCGTCCTCGGTGTCGGCTAGGGTGCCGTCGACGTCGAATATGATGGCTTTGAGTGTCATGTCTGCTGTTCTATATTTAAGTGAGGGTTAGCGCATTCCCGGCAACTTGCCGGCCATGCCGCGCATCATCTTTGCCATGCCGCCCTTACCGCTGATCATCTTCATCATCTTCTGCGACTGTTCGAACTGGTTCAGCAACTGGTTGACGTGCATCACCTGCACGCCGGCGCCTGCCGCGATGCGGCGCTTGCGCGAGGCCTTGATCTGTTCCGGATGGCTGCGTTCCCACGGCGTCATCGAGTTGATGATGCCCTCGGTGCGGTTGATCTGGCGCTCGTCGATGTTCGCGCCGGCGGCCGCCTTGGATAGTTGCGCGGGCAATTTGTCCATCAGTGCCGAGACGCCGCCCATCTTCTTCATCTGCACGATCTGCATCTTGAAGTCGTTGAGGTCGAAGCCCTTGCCGGTCTGCATCTTCTTCGCCAGCTTTTGCGCCTCGCCCATATCGACGTTGCGCTGGGCTTCTTCCAGCAGCGACAGTACATCGCCCATGCCGAGGATGCGCTGGGCCATGCGCTCTGGATGGAATGCTTCCAGCCCATTCGGTTTCTCGCTGACGCCGACGAACTTGATCGGCTTGCCGGTGATCTGCCGCACCGACAGCGCGGCACCGCCGCGCGCATCGCCGTCCATCTTGGTGAGGATGATGCCGGTGAGCGGCAGTGCATCGCCGAAGGCCTTGGCGGTGTTCACCGCGTCTTGGCCGGTCATTGCATCGACCACGAACAGCGTCTCTATGGGTTTTACCGCAGCATGCAGATCCTTGATCTCCGCCATCATCGCTTCGTCCACGGCGAGGCGACCGGCGGTGTCAACGATCAGCACATCATGGTGGTGCTTGCGTGCCCAGTCGAGCGCGGCGAGGGCGATGTCCTGCGGCTTCTGGCTGATGTCGGAGGGGAAGAAATCGGTGTCGAGTTGCTGGGCCAGCGTGCGCAGCTGTTCGATCGCGGCGGGACGGTACACGTCGCAGCTCACCAGCAATACTTTCTTCTTGTTCTGATCGCGCAGCAGTTTGGCCAGCTTGCCGCTGCTGGTAGTTTTACCGGCGCCCTGCAGACCGGCCATCAGGATCACGGCGGGCGGCACGGCGGCGAGGTTGAGCGCATCGTTGTGCTCGCCCATCAGTTTGGTCAGCTCGCGGTTCACCACGCCGATCAGCGCCTGGCCCGGTTGCAGGTTGCCGATGACTTCTTGGCCCAGCGCGGCTTCCTTTACTTTGGCGATGAAGTCTTTGACGACCGGCAGCGCAACGTCGGCTTCCAGCAGGGCGAGGCGCACTTCGCGCATCGCGTCCTGGATGTTGCTTTCGGTCAGGCGCGCTTGGCCGCGCAGATTCTTGACGATGCCCGAGAAGCGTTGAGTTAAGTTATCCAGCATGATTTAAAGCCCTGAAGTTTTGATGGGCGCCGATGCAGACACATTGGAGGCGCTTCCTGTAGAATCCGCACAGTCTAAAACATCTGCACTCCCCATGTCGAACCAAGCCTTGCATCTGCTCACGTTTGTCCTTTATGCCGTTCTGGCTATTCTGTTCTGGCGCGCCCAGTCCGCGGGCAATGCCGAGCAGCAGAATCGCGGCGCGCTTGGCTTCGCGGTGATCGTGCCGCTGGTGCTGCACGGCTGGCTGCTGTACGACACACTCTTTATATGGGGCGCGCTGAACCTTGGCCTGGTCTACGCCTTGTCGCTGATCCTGTGGCTGACCGTACTCGTGTACTGGTCGGCACGCTATTTCTATCCGCTGTCGAGTCTGCAAACTCTGGTATTGCCGCTGGCTGCCGTCAGCACGGCGCTGCCGGCGATCTTTCCCGATGCGCACATCCTGTCCCAGCCTGCCTCCGGTCTGTTCGATACCCACGTGCTCATGGCAATGCTGGCCTATAGCCTGTTCACTATCGCGGCCTTGCATGCCGGACTGATGTCGCTGGTCGAGAAACGCCTGCATCACGCCAAAATGCCCAAGGTGCTGCAGAACCTGCCGCCCCTGCTGACCATGGAGACACTGTTGTTCCGTGTCATCGCCGTCGGTTTCGTGCTGCTGTCCATCACCGTGGCCTCGGGGATGCTGTTTTCCGAGCAGATCTTCGGTCACCCCCTGCAATTCAGCCATAAGGTATTGTTTGGAATGGCTTCATGGGTGATCTTTGCAATATTGTTGTTAGGCCACCGTTTCTACGGCTGGCGCGGCCATACGGCGGTGCGCTGGACCCTGAGCGGCTTCGGCTTCCTTGTCTTGGCCTATCTGGGCTCCCAATTCGTGCTGGAAGTGGTCCTGCACCGCTAAAATCCCCTCCGAAACAGTCCTTGCCAGAGGTTGGCAAGGTATCGTAGAATTCGCGCCCTTTTGGCATTGGCCGAAATTTAATCTATTGGGTAATCACTATGGTAGTCATTCGTCTTTCTCGTGGCGGCGCTAAGAATCGCCCGTTTTACAACGTGGTGGTCGCGGATTCCCGCAACCGTCGTGATGGTCGTTTCATTGAGCGCGTCGGTTTCTATGATCCGCTGGCAAAAGAAGGCTCCGAAGGTCTGCGCATCCAGCTGGATCGCGTGACACATTGGCAAGAGCGCGGCGCACAGCTGAGCGAGACCGTAGGCCGCTTGGTCAAAAAAGCCGGTGCAGCAGTCAAGGCCTGATGAGGCAAGCCCCATGGTCGTCATGGGGAAGATCGTAGCGGCGCAGGGCATCCTCGGTTGGGTAAAGGTGCAGACCTTCACCGAATATCTGGACAGCCTGCTCGATTACGACACTTGGTATGTGGGCAACGAGCAAGCCTGGCGTCCGCTGGAAGTTCTGGAAGCGAACGTGCATGGCGGCAAGGTAGTCATCGCCAAGCTGC
>Ga0209417_1006616_pt1 | contig 11717 bp, 12 predicted proteins | sample RifGroF2_FD_184002 | JGI IMG/M metagenome (GOLD analysis project Ga0209417, IMG submission 184002) | Groundwater microbial communities from Rifle, Colorado, USA - Groundwater F2 (SPAdes) (version 2) | ecosystem: Environmental > Aquatic > Deep subsurface > Groundwater | place: Rifle, Colorado... | reverse complement strand
ATAATCGTGTTTTTGTCGACCTAATTATACTTAAAAGTGCCTATTTATGGGCTTTCATAGATTGATTTTAGTTGGTGTTTTTACTGGAATCTATGTGCGAAAGTTGAGTTTTTTATTCAAAAGAGGGAGAGAACAATATGATAATCGTTAAACTCAATGGAGGGTTAGGTAATCAGATGCTTCAGTATGCATTTGGACGGGCAATGTCCTTATTTTTAAAAACAGAGTTAAAGTTTGATATCAGTTGGTTTGATACTATTTTAGAGCAAGAAACTCCTCGTCACTATGAGCTAGAGTGTTTCGGATTAGCGGCACAATTTGCAACAAAAGATGAGATAAAAAAGATAAAAGGTTTGCAAGCACTTCTTTCTAAAAGAGTTTCTCGTATCCTCAAAAAGATGAACCTATTAGAGAATAAATCATATTTTCTTGAAAAATTCTACCACTATGACCCATCCACACAACTATGTAGTGATAATACCTATTTTGAGGGATATTGGCAAAGCTATCGATATTTTGAATCCTATCAGAGTCAAATAAAAGATGATTTTTTGGGTAAGTATAAACTTGAAGAAAATAATCTTGCATTGAGCCAAGAGATACAATCTTGCAATGCAGTAAGCTTACATGTAAGGCGTGGAGATTATGTCACAAACAAAAATGCAACAGATTATCATGGAGTCAGTCCGCTTGATTACTATTATCAAGCGATTGGACAGATTATCCAAGAAGTACAAAGTCCAGTTCTATATATCTTTTCAGATGATATCGCTTGGGTAAAGGAGCATTTAGAAGTCAGTCTAAACGTAGTTTATGTCGAAAACAGAGCAGAAAACAAACCTTTTGAAGATATTTACCTTATGCATTTATGCAAACATAATATTATTGCCAATAGTAGTTTTAGTTGGTGGGGTGCATATTTAAACAATTACGAACAAAAGATTGTAATCGCACCGAAAAAATGGTTCGGTGATTCTTCTATCAACACGGATGATTTAATACCGACAAACTGGCGAAGAATATGATGTTAAAACCTTACTTTTCAATCATCATTCCGACATTTAATTCGTATGAAAAGTTACTCAGAGCCATTGAGAGTATTAAAAGTCAAACTTTTACCGATTTTGAAGTCATTATTGTTGATGATGGCTCAACAGATGGGACACAAGTGAAGATTCAAGAGAGTCTCTGCAAAAAGATACACTATTTTTATAAGATAAATGGTGGTCCAGCGAGTGCAAGAAATCTGGGAATTAAAGAAGCAAATGGTGAGTATCTCTGTTTTTTGGATGCCGATGATGAATTTATGCCTCAGAAGCTCTTGGAATATTACACCGTATCTCAAAATGGTGGAGTGTTTCTTTTTAGTGATGCCGAGTATTTCAATGAAAAAACAAAAAGTTCTACTCTTTTTTCATGCAAAGAACAAATGCGATATGGTAAGAGTTTTCAAAGTTTACTGGAAAATAATTTTATAGTTGCATCAACGGTATGTGTCAAGAAAACTGTTTTAGAATCAGCTGCCTATTTTGATGAAGCATTAAAAATTAAGTTTGTCGAAGATTATGATTTATGGCTGAAGATTGCGCAAAAACATCCTTTGACCTATATAGAAAAACCTTTGAGTAAATACTATATCCATGAGTCAAATAACAGCAGTAATATTCAAAGAACTTACACTTCATTAATAGCAATCTACTCAAAATGGAGTTTTTTATCGCTCATCGCCATGAAGAATCGCTTTAAATATACTCTTGTCTTATTTCTACATCGTATAGGAATTAGAAAATGAGAATCTTGATAACAACCGAGCAATATTATCCGGTGCAATCAGGTGTTTCGACTGTTGTGACATCAATTGCTGAGGAGTTAGCTTCTCTAGGATATGATATTTCAGTTGCGACAGGTTTTTTAAACCGAACAGTTTTAGAACACAATGGTGTGAAGATTATAGAGTTTAAAGTCAACGGCGGTTTTGGAAATTATTATAGAGGTGAGACACAAAAATATATAGATTTTATGTTGCAAAGTGATTTTGATATCATTATAAATGAGTGTGTTCAGACTTGGACGACAGATTTGATACTCAAATATCTACCTCAAATTAAGGGAAAAAAATTTCTCCACTCTCATGGTTTCTCTCTTTTGTCTTACAAAACTAAAAATCCTTGGGCGTATATAAAATCGAAGTTTTATTATCAAACACTTCACATTTATCTTAAAGAGTATGCTCACATTTTTTTGCTGCATGAAAACACAGTCGAAACACCCTATCTCAAGCGATATAAAATTGAGCAGTTTTCTTATTTACCTAATGGCGTCAATAGAGAGTTTATCCGCGATAAGCGAAAACACAGAGATAATAATGGGTATCTGCTCAACATTTCTAACTATTTTCCTATGAAGAATCAGGAGTTTTTATTGGAGGCTTTTTATATTTCAAAAACAAAACTAAAACTAATTTTGATAGGAAGCTCTGTTTTAAAAGATTATTTGAATTATCTAAAATCTTTAAAAATGAAGTTTGATAAAGAATATGGATTTAAAGAGGTGGAATTTTTACTCGATGTTTCAAGAGAAGAGACTCTCAAATACTTGCAAAATGCTACTCTGTTCCTGCATTCTAGTAAACTTGAAGTCTTTCCGATGGTTATTTTAGAAGCGATGGCAAAGGGTATCCCGTATATTTGCACTAAAGTAGGTAATGTAGAAACTCTTCATGGCGGCGTGAGTGTCGATAATAGAGCCGAAATGGCTTTAAGTATAGATAATATTTTGAAAAATGAAGAGTATTATAATCGGGTAGTTTTAGAAGGTGTAGCGTCGATGGAAGAAGAGTATAATTGGCAAAAAATAGTTCAAAATTTGATACAAAAAATAGGGTTGGTTCAGTAAATGGCTGATGGGGTAAAAATTTCTGTAATTATCGCGATTTATAATGGTCAGAAATATATAAAAGAGACGATAGAAAGTGTTTTAAATCAGAGTTATAAAAATTTTGAAATCATTGCTGTTGTGAACTGCTCATGCGATGAGACAATAGCAATTTTAAAAAGCTTTGATGATGTTAGAATCAGGATATTCGAAACAAATATCTGCCAGCTTAATTTTAATCTTAATTATGCTCTTTTGCAATCCTCTGGAGAGTATATAGCGCGTATTGATGCGGATGACATTGCATTGAGTGATAGATTTGAAAAGCAAGTGGAGTGTATTGAAAAACATAATTATGATGTTGTTGGGACAAATTTAGAGTATATGAATGAAGAATCAAAAACGATTAGCTTTAAAAATTACCCAAAAACAGATGAAAAGATAAGAAAGAAAATTTATTATAAAAGTGTTATCGCACATCCGTCCGTCATGTATAAGAAAGAAACAATTTTAAATGTTGGCGGGTATTTAAATGGAAAGATGAGTGAAGATTATGATTTATGGATTCGGTTGATGCGAGATAAGTCAATCAAGTTTTATAATATTCAAGAAAATTTGACAAGATATAGAATACATACAACACAGGCTAAGGGAAATAGCTATGCTCATGCTGAAATAGCGGGCTATTTTTTAAGAGAAGCAATATCGCAAAAGTCTATTAAATCTTTTTTTGGATGTATAGTTTATATTTTAAAAGCATTTTTCAAATGAAAAAGATACTTTTTTTGGTAACAAAGTCTATTAATGGTGGCGCTCAAAAATGGACAAAAGAGCAAATTGAAGTTTGTTCTGATGCATTTAAATGTTATTTAGGAACCGGTGAAGATGGATGGTTGGTTCAAAATACCTCGGTTGAAAATTCTTTTATAGATGCGCGTATCTATAAACGCTTTTGTATAACCTATCTTATGCGATTCGTAAAATATATCAAAATCAACAAAATTGACATTATTGTCGCAAGTTCTGCTAATGCAGGAATATATGCAAGATTGGCAAAGCTTTTTTATAGAGATGTAAAAGTAGTCTATGTTACGCATGGCTGGTCTTCGATATATAATGGAGGTAAGTTGAAATTTTTGTATATGTTTATTGAGAAGCAACTCTCCAAAATAAGCGATTCAATTCTTTGCGTTTCAAAAAATGATTATGATAATGCAAAAAATATTCTTAAAATTAAAGAGAATAAATTAAAATTACTTCCAAACAGTATATTTCCTATGCAAAGTACAGCTAAATCAAGAAATTTGAAATTGAAAGTTTTAACGGTTGCTAGATTAACGCCTCCAAAAAGAGTTGATTTACTCATAGATGCTCTTGAACATCTCGATATTGAATTGCATATTGTTGGGGATGGACCATTGAGAGAAGAGTTAAGTTTACTTAAACATGCGAATACAATTTTTCATGGTGAAGTTGATAATTTTCATGACTTTAGTCAATACGATATATTCGCTTTAATTTCAGACAGTGAAGGTTTGCCATTATCGGCCCTAGAAGCTATGAGTTGTGGGTTGCCCCTAGTTTTAAGTGATGTAGGGGGTTGCTCTGAACTCATAGATGAAAATGGATTTTTAGTTAAAAACAATGGTGCCGCTATTGAAAAAGCAATTTTAAACTGTATAGAAAATCTCGAATTTTTATCAAAAAATTCAAAAAAATTATTTGATAAAAAATTTAATTTACAAAACAACAAACATTTATATCTTGAGTATTACAAAAAGATGATTTTATGAAAATTTTACTTACAGGAAGCAGTGGATATGTAGGAAAAAATTTTGTTATGCAATATAAAAATAAATATGAGTTTGTGCAATTTTCCCTACAAATCAACACTCTTGAGAGTATAAATTTTGAAGGTATAGAAACGATACTTCACTGCGCTGCTTTAGTGCATCAAAAGATAGAATACTCGTATGAAAAATATTATGAAATAAACGCAGAGTATCCGCTGCGTTTGGCTAAAGCGGCAAAAGCTTGCGGTGTGAAGCAGTTTGTTTTTATGAGTAGTATTGCGGTTTACGGTGAAGGTTACAGTTTATTAAAAGAAGATACGCCCTGCAATCCAACGACATTTTATGGTAAAAGTAAACTAAAAGCAGAACAGGAACTTCAAAAGTTAGAAGATGAAAAATTTATCGTTTGCATAGTACGAGCACCGATGGTTTATGGAAAAGAAGCGCCTGGAAATATTGCTGCGTTGATAAATTTAGTCAAAAAAATGTCTCTCTTGCCTTTTGGACAAATTACTAATAAGCGAAGTTTTGTTTACATAAAAAATCTTTGTCAGTTGATAGATGTACTTGTCGAAAAAAAGAAAAGCGGGATATTTTTAGCTTCAGATGACAAGCCGCTCAGTACGACTAGATTGATTGAGCTTATTACGCAAAATTTAGAAAAAAAAGTCACTCTTATCAAGGTGCCACTTTTTGAGACTTTATTGAAATATATAAAGCCGTCTTTGCATAAAAAATTGTATGAAAATCTTGAAATAGACAATAGCTTCACAAAAGACATTTTAAATTTTAAGAATAGATATATGCCAGAAGAGGGAATGCACGAGATGATTCAGGGAGAAATTGAGTGATATATGTAGTCTTATTTTTCATTTCATTCTCTTTAACATACTTCATAAAAAATTATGCTCTCAAAAAATCACTGCTTGCTGAGGTGAATGAAAGAAGCTCCCACACAGCACCAACACCTCATGGAGGAGGGCTTGCCATTGCGTTTACTTGGTTTTTGGGACTATCATATTTGTACTACAACAACGATATCAATACTTCTTTGTATATGGCGCTCATGATGGGAATTGTGCTCTCCTGCGTTTCCTATTTGGACGATTTGTTTGAGCTCAGTCCAAAAATACGGCTCATAACGCAGGCTATTGTTGCGTTTATGGGCTTGTATTTTTTAGGTGGTTTAGAGAAGATTGATTTTGTGTTTTTTGTTATTGAAAACCAAATCATTACAAATATTTTTGCTTTTTTTATGATACTTTGGTTTATAAATCTGTATAACTTTTTAGACGGGATTGACGGCTATGCGGGGAGTGAAGCGATTTTTTTAAGCATAGCTGCGTTTATACTCTTTGGAGAGAGCCATTTTTTAGTTTTAGCCGCAGCGGTTCTTGGTTTTTTACTCTGGAATTGGCATAGAGCAAAAATCTTTATGGGTGATGTGGGAAGTACGCTTTTGGGGTATAATGTAGCCGTATTTACCATTTACTATGCAAATGCAGAGAGTTCAAATCTTTGGGTTTGGATAATACTTTTTGGACTTTTTTGGTTTGATGCGACTTTGACGCTTTACAGAAGATTTAAAAATAAAGAAAAATTAAGTCAAGCGCATAAAAAACATGCCTACCAAAGGCTCACTCAAAGCGGTTGGGGACACGACAAAGTTGTTCTCTTTTCTATTTTAATTAATATTTTATTATTTGTAATAGTATATTTTATAAGTAATGTTTTTATTGCGTTTTTTATAGCCTTGTGCTTGCTTTATTTTTGTGCGAAATATGTGGACAGACAAAAAGGATTTTTATGATTTTACAACCCTCAGAGTTCAAAAGAAAGATTTTTTTTATACTCTTTGATATTTCCATCATTGTTTTTGCCGTTTTTATTGCGTTTAACCTGCGTTTTGATTTTCATATACCGACGATATATAACGACTCTATTTTCGCTTCTATAGTTATCTTGGTATTAGTGCGGATTTCGCTCTTTTATTATTACCGCGTTTATGATATCAGCTGGAGACATTTTGGCTTTAGGGATACTACGAGTTTAGTTTCGGTGATGACTTTTTCGACTTTGCTTTTGGTCGTTTTCACTTATGTGCTTCGTAGTTCTGATTTTACTATTCCTAGGTCGATTATCGCGATAGAGTTTTTTATCTCTTTGTTTCTTATCCTTACACTGAGAATAAGCAAACGACTCTATCTTGAAACATACAAGATGAACGTTGATGGGAAAAGCACTATCATCATCGCGAGTATAGACAAGGCAAATACGATTTTAAGAACGATTAACACAAAAGAGAGTGATTATTACCCTGTAGCTATCATCAATGATCGATATAAAAATATGAAAATTAATGGTGTAGATGTTTTCTCTTTTGAAGAGTTTAAGCATCTAAATATTCAGTGTGAAGCTGCCATTGTTGATGTTTCTATGGAGATAGCATCGGTTTATCAAAAATTACATGAACTCTCTATTACAACGATAAAAGTTGCAAGTGATTATGGGGATTATGGAGCGAGCATCCATGATATTTCAGTAGAAGATCTTTTAGCACGCCATCCACAGGACTTGGACAAAACAAAAATTTCTGCGTTTATCAAAGATAAAACGATTCTCATTAGTGGGGCAGGCGGGAGTATTGGAAGTGAGATTTGCCGTCAATGTGAAAAATTTGGTGCCAAGAAACTTATCATGCTTGATCATAGTGAATATAATCTTTATGCAATCAGTGAAGAGATAAAAAAAATTCCAACAGTTTTGGTGATGCAAAACATTGTTGACAAAGAGCTTCTTGAGCAAACATTTAAAACACATGATCCAGAGATAGTTATCCATGCTGCTGCCTACAAACATGTTCCGCTTGTTGAAGCAAATATCTCTGAAGCGATTCTCAATAATGTTGTAGGCACACAAAATATCATCGACCTTTCTATACAATACAAGGTTAAAAAATTTGTTATGATATCCACTGATAAAGCGGTACGACCAACAAATGTTATGGGGGCAACAAAACGTATTTGTGAGCTTTATGCGCAAAACTCCAATGGGTTTGGAACAGATATCGTAGCAGTTCGTTTTGGTAATGTTCTAGGCAGTAGCGGCAGTGTGATACCAAAGTTCAAGGCGCAGATAGAGAAAGGTGAAAATATCACTGTAACACATCCTGATATTACGCGCTATTTTATGCTTATACCAGAGGCTTGTGAACTTGTTCTTCAAGCTGCTTCGATAGGAAGTGGAGGTGAAATTTTTATCCTTGATATGGGAGAACCTATCAAGATAGTCGATTTGGCACAGAAGATGATAGAACTCAGTGGTAAAAAAAATATCCAAATAAAGTTTACAGGTTTGCGTCCTGGAGAAAAACTTTATGAAGAGCTTCTTTTGGATGAGAGTGAGAGTAAAACGCAGTATGAGTCGATAACGGTTGCTGCACCTACTTATTATGAGCGTAAGAAACTTACTCAGGATATACAAGAGCTTCTTCACTCGGATGATATGCTCAAAAAACTTAAAATGATTGTGCCAGAATTTCACCATCAGCCAAACTAAGAGAATTTAAACAATAAGGAAACCTATGGCACTTAAAGCAACGATTTACAAAGCGCTTCTCAATATCGCAGATATGGACCGTCATTATTATGCTGAACATAATCTCACTCTAGCACAACATCCATCAGAAAACGACCTGCGTTTGATGGTGCGTTTAGTTGCGTTTATGCTCAATGCGCATGAAGATTTACAGTTTACAAAAGGGATATCGCAAGATGATGAGCCTGATCTTTGGATAAAAGAGATGAATGGTGATATAAAGTTGTGGATAGAACTAGGTCAGCCTGATGAAAAACGTATCAGAAAAGCATGTGGACGCGCACAAAATGTTATCATATATACTTTTCAAGAAGGCATGGCTCTAGCATGGTACAAGCAGATACAGAACTCTCTCTCACGTTTTAAAAATCTTCAGGTAGTATTTTTAAAGATAGATGGTGCTATAGAATCGTTGGTAGAGAGAAATTTTTCTTTGCAATGCAATATAAGCGATGGGGAACTGAGTGTAATCAAGAATGAACAAACTATTCTTGTCCAAGAAGAGCGATGGAAAGAGTTCTAGAAAAAATCTCTCTTGAGTGTGAGCAAACTTATTTTGTTTATATGCTGCGCTGCGCTGACACAACGCTCTATACAGGCGTAACAAAAGATTTGGATAGACGCGTTCATGAGCATAACACCTCCTTAAAAGGAGCAAAATATACACGAGCACGCCGACCTGTAACATTGGTTTATAGTGAAAATTGTGAAGATAAAAGTAGAGCACTTCAAAGAGAATATCAGATTAAAAAATTATCGCGTTTGCAAAAAGAAGGGTTGTTGTAAGTACAAAAAAACGCACTAAAAATCAAGATTTTCAATGACGTATTAATATGAAATAATATCAATACATTTTTTTCATACCAAATATTAATTATTTTATTTCGTTTATATTTATATATAATATTAGTTTTTTTTATAATATGCTCAAAAATCAACACTATTTAAGTTTATTATCTATAGTATTTCTATAGGTTTTAAAAAAAAAGGATGTGTAATATGATTAAGCCAAATCCGACTCAAAATGAAAAAACATTAAAAAGTGATGATTTTATCGTTTCTAAAACGGATACGCACGGAAAAATTATTTATGGGAATAAAATGTTTATTAAAATATCAGGATACGAGGAAAAAGAACTTCTGGATGCACCGCACTCTCTTCTTCGTCATCCTGATATGCCAAAAGTGATCTTTGACCTTCTATGGCAACGTTTAAAAAATAAACAAGAGATATTCGCTTATGTGAAAAATCTCTGTAAAGATGGCTCTTTTTACTGGGTATTTGCCAATGTAACTACAACCTTAAGTGAAAATGGCTCTATACGTGATTTTCACTCTGTTAGAAGAAAACCAAGTTTAAAAGCAATGAGTGTCATTCCAGATTTGTATCGTCAGCTATTATCCTCTGAAAAATCAGGTGGACTCGAAGCTTCTAAAGTCCTTTTACAAAAAAATTTAGATGAAAAAGGAGTTGATTATGATTCATTTATCCTCAGTCTTCAGCAATAGACATGCACTTTTGTACCTTTTACTAAGCGGTGGTGTTGCTCTTTTTTTATTGATTTCTGGACTTATTGCGCCTGCTATTGTAGTTTTTGTCCTTATAATCACTCTTCTATTGGTTCCTGAGTCATCAGATAGTGGATGTGAGAAAATATTTAATGATGAACTCATCAAACAAGTGAGAGATGTTCTTATCAAAGCGGGAACCGGCAATTTATCGTATAGAATAACAAATATCCCAGAGACGCATGTGATGCAAGGTGTTGCTTGGGGTATTAACGATATGCTTGATCAAACAGAACAAATTATACGTGATATTGAGAGTGCAATACTTGCTGCAAATGAAGGAAATAATTTTCGACTTGTTTTTCAAGAAGGTTATAAGGGAGATTTTTTAAAAGTTTGTCCAGAGATAAATAGTGCTGTTGGTTCTATATCTGGTGCTTTTAAGGGCAAGATGCGTTCAGAACTCTCGGCAGAGTTCGAACGCGTGAGTGGAGGCATCTCAAAAGGACTTGAAGTTATTCAGGTAAATATCCTTAAAAACAGCGAATTTTCAAAGTCTATCAATGCCATAGCGTCCCAAACAAGTGAAAAAGTCATCAAAAGCCAACATAGTGTCAGTACTATTATGATGAGTTTAGAAGAACTCCTTGAACTTATAAATGGTTCAAATACAGCCATCTCTTCCCTCAATAACAGAACAAATGATATCAGTGATATCGCAAATCTTATCAAAGATATCGCTGAACAGACAAATCTATTGGCTCTAAACGCAGCCATAGAAGCAGCAAGAGCAGGTGAGCATGGACGCGGGTTTGCTGTGGTCGCGGATGAAGTGAGAAAACTTGCAGAAAGAACACATAAGGCTACTACAGAGATATCGATGACACTGCAAACACTTAAACAAGAAGCGGTAGATGTTCTTGTAAGTTCTGATACGATGACAAAAATAGCTTCAAATGCACAAGAAAATATTCATGATTTTGAAATGGTTCTTCGTGATTTCGCGACAACCGCTTCAAGTTCTGCTGATATGTCAAAAGTTATCAATGCATCTCTTTATGCAACGCTGGTTAAAGTTGATCATATTATTTTTAAACATAATGCTTATTCGGCTATTATCAATGAAAATGTAGAAAAAGCTTCTAAATTTACTGATCACTATGGTTGTAGAATGGGTAAATGGTATTATGAGGGAGAAGGTAAAGAACTCTTTGGGCATACAACTTCCTACAAACGTATGGAAGTTCCTCATGCTGCCGTGCATCACGAAGTGTTAAATACAGTCAAGTGTGCTACGCATACTGATTGTTTGCTTCATACAAACAAAGAAAAAATTGTACAAAGTATGTCGAATATGGAAAAATCTTCACAAGAGCTTTTTGTTCTTCTCGACAATATGGTTATGGAAGCAAATCCAAATGTAACTCTTTAAGAGTTGCGTTTGACACTTTCGTAGTAATCTTTTTCAGGTAAATCTTCCCTTTATAAAACTCCAATCTCATTTTGGTTATAATCGCGGAATTAATTTAAAAATTACTATGAGGAATTTTGTATGCAAAAAGCAAATATTGACGGCAAAGTTTGGACATTTGGCAAAGATGTAGATACGGATTTGATTATAGCAGCACGTTATCTCAACACTTCTGTGCCTGAAAAATTGGCACTTCACGTTATGGAAGATGCTGATCCCGAATTTGTCAAAAAAATGACCCCCGGAGATATAATCGTTGCTGGTGAAAACTTCGGTTGCGGAAGCTCACGAGAACATGCACCAATAGCTTTAAAAGCCGCTGGTGTTGCCGCTATTATAGCACCGACTTTTGCAAGAATTTTTTATCGTAACGCTATAAATATCGGGCTACCTATCATAGAATGTAGTGAAGCCGCAGAAGAAATTGCTGAGGGTGACAATATCGAGGTTGATTTCGAAAGCGGTACAATTAA
>Ga0209417_1006615_pt1 | contig 11719 bp, 6 predicted proteins | sample RifGroF2_FD_184002 | JGI IMG/M metagenome (GOLD analysis project Ga0209417, IMG submission 184002) | Groundwater microbial communities from Rifle, Colorado, USA - Groundwater F2 (SPAdes) (version 2) | ecosystem: Environmental > Aquatic > Deep subsurface > Groundwater | place: Rifle, Colorado... | reverse complement strand
TGAGCTGATACGCAAGATTTGGTAAGTAATTTATATAATTTCAAATAATGAGGTTAATCCAAGCCTTTGAATTGCAACAAAATTTGCAACAGCCATGTACGGTTAGGCTACTGTCAGCCCTCGGTTGACTGCAAATGACAGCAAAAGTCTTAGAGCGGTACGTTTTAACTGCAAGCGCGGACTGGAGAATATATCTTTCTGATGCAACAAAACCGCCCACGTTTGGGAACGGTGTGCTTTTTCTTGAAAATGGTACCTTTCTTGCGAATAGACGATTTGCCGCACCATGCGCCACCGTGTGCGGTTTTGCGGGATAACTTTAAACCTGAACTTTGAAGATAAGGATGCAAGAAAAAACGGCCTATCTGCCGATGGGAATAATAGTTTGTTTTAGAATTATTATTAACCAAACAGGCAAGGAGGCCGTCAGATGCTGGATTTTACCAAATTATTTGTAGATGTCGATGATTGCTGGAAAGTTTTTCAACAAATTTATGATAAACACCTGCTTGAGGATGGTACTCGCAGGCGTATCGACAGCACTTCGCTTAAAGTCTGTCATAATAAACGAATCAGCCGCAATCGTGTTTTCGAGGGTATTGCACAAATAGGCAAAACGACAATGGGCTGGTTTTTCGGTTTTAAACTGCATTTAGTGATAAATGAACTTGGCGGTTTGCTGGGCTTTCGTTTGACCGCAGGCAACGTTGATGATCGCAGTACAGTCGAAAAGATGGCAAATAATTTGTTTGGAAAGTTATTTGACGACAAGGGTTATATCAGCCAAAGCCTGTTTGAAAAACTTCTGGCTAAGGGCATAAAATTAGTAACCGATATGCGTGCAAATATGAAAAATAGGCTGATGGAGTTGGAGGAAAAAATACTACTGAGAAAACGTTCATTGATTGAAACTGTTAATGATACTCTTAAAAATGTTTGTCAGATTGAGCATTCGCGTCATCGCAGTCCGATTAACCTTCTTGCACATTTGATAGTCGGCCTGGTAGCCTATACGAGGCTACCGAAGAAACCATCGCTGAAATTTGAGAACGTCAGTTACCGGTTCACAGAATTTTGCCTAACGGCTTAAACAAAGTTCAGGTTTTAAAGCTTATGCGATATTGGCGCTGTTTGATGGAGCGAGCGACATAAGTAAAATAGCCTCACATGTTTTGGCTTTCTCTGGCAGGAAGAACCTTGTTCTGATATGTTTTTTCGGTTCTTTTTCCGAAATAATTCCAGAATGTCATGCCCATTCATTCCCCCGTTTCTTCTTTACCACAAGGATACAAGTTGGACATCCTTCTCGAATCCAATCAAGTAGTTCCCGCTTGTTCCAACGAACAGAACCACCAAGATTAATTGGCAATGGAATTTGGCCTCAAGAACGCATCGAATATACATGACTATATCCGATATTCAATAGGGCGGCTACTTATGGTGTTGTTCCTCCTGAATCTGGCCATGTGCCTGTATATGATGTCCCGCTTTGGCTATTATCAATAAATATATCACTTAGACCAATTAAAGCAAACAAAGACAAACTTAATATAAACAGTGTGAAGGTTTTTATAGAAGTCATTTAACTTTTCCTCGAATGTAGCATTTTATGTTTTTATTACGATTTGATCTAAAAATAGGGCAGCCTTTGAAGTTAATCAAAGGCTGCCCATAAGTGTGTGATTAGAGGTTGCCCTTTAAAATGTCAATGTGATAATCTCTTACATCATCGGTCATTCCCGTTCCGATTGTGCGCAGTACGTTTTCGATTTTGAGATTAAGAACAAGCTGATTATATGCCACATCACAGATTCGCAGAGGCTGACCGACAAGGTCTGGCGTTTTATCGATAGTCAATGTTTCATCGTCGAGAGCTTTTATGAGCATTTCCAGTATTTCCTTTTCGCCCGCCAAAGCTCCAGCCGCAGTTATCAAATTAACGTTTACAGAAACATCGTACTGCGGATAAAGTCCGGCAAGTCTCGGAACTGATACATCCGGGAATTGTGCAAGGATTGACCTGGCTGTTTTCATTTCACGGATGCCGTCATCATCGGTCGGCTCCATCGGTTCCTTGACTCGTGCCAGTGCCAGTTCAACCGCTTCATATTCAGAACCGCTGTATGCCTGCGCAATTGCCTCGTTGCATAATTGGTCGTTTGTCATATATTCAGGTTCGCCAAGAATCTCGAATGTATCCAATAAGGAAAGTGACTTCATCGCATCTATATCCGTCTGTTGTTCCGCACTTAGGCTTATGACCGCAGGTTCACTCATCGATTTGCTCATCATTATAGAACTGCTCTGCTGCTGACCTGATGCAGGTGGAAGATTGAAATTGTAATAATCATAGACTGCTTGTACCTGTTGTGTAGCTTCCCAGATTTCCTGGTCCGGCCTTCCCTGCAGGTATAATCGCAGGTATGCCAGCGAACCTTCACCCGCTGATGCCCCGACTGTGTAGAACATAAGGCCGCGGCCGATTGTCTGGATGTAATAATCCGCGCTGTTGCAGCTTTCCAGCAGCATCCTGTTGAACTTGCACTGCTCTCTGGTTATATCAACGCTCTTGGGCTTAACAATTGTCTTGCCTGCCCAGCCGGAATAATGACCTTTGGGGTATTGCACATTGTCAATATTCTTTTCGAATACTACCACTCTTATGTAATTTGGTTTTGTTTCCGTGTGCGTTGCGCCTAATGAGTTCCTCACTGTCAGGCTTACAGTGTAATTGCCGGGTTGCGTATATACGTGTATAGGATCTTTTTCTTCACTTGTTTGTCCATCGCCGAAATTCCACTGCCAATTTGTTATATTAGCGTCGCCTCTGCTGGCGTCCATAAATACTGCTGCAAATGGTGCGCTTGCCGAAGCGGTCGAACTGAATTTATTGTAGCAGGCGAATTCTGCTGTTAGTGGAACTGTTATAGGCGACCCTTCAGGCCAAACGATGACGTTACCGACTTTTGTTTTGGTGCTGCTTCCCAATGGGCCTTTCACTGTTAGTGATACAGTATATATACCCGGGTTTATGTACTCATGTGTCAGCATATCTCTTGTAGTGTTTCTCGTTCCGTCTCCGCAATCCCATTCTCGTCCCGTGAGGTCGCCAGTTCCTGCGTTAACAAGCATTACGATAAGCGGTGCAGGCCCGCAGGGGACAGTTTGCAGCGGGAAATTCGCGGAAATAGCGAGGAAATCGGACTGAACTACATCCGGCGGATTGTCTATATGTCCAACTTGTACGCCATCAGCCACAACATTTCCGCTGCTCGCCGCGTCTGTCAGCAGTACCGAATAATCTCCGGGCGTAAATGTGTAAGTTCCCAAATCATTCCATTGCTTTCCATTTATTGTTTGATTCATAGTCCTTAATGTACTTCCGGATGAGTGATATATTCTGAATGGTGCGTTGGTCGCGTTTGTTGCCAGCCCAGGCCACCACGCCCGTACTTTGTATTGTCCTTCAAGCGGTATCGTGAACATGAATCTCGTAAAATCGTTGCCGCTTCCCGCCGCATTATAAACGTAGTTTTCTTTGAAGTACTGACTGTTATCTCTGTTCTTGGGCAGGTCCTGGTATTGAATCCAAGTTCCGGAACTTTCTATTGTCGGACGCCATACGGCCGAATTGGTTATGAAATGTTTTTTGTGTTCCGGGTTATTGGGGTCAGGAGTTTCGCCGGTTACTGAATACCACGCAGGTTTGCCCGAATCGGAGAATCTTTGTGTCGCTGCATTATGTACTGTTTGAACTTTATAGTGATTTGGTTCGCCGGGTATCTGATATGTCAGGTAATAATTATATGGCGGCGAGCCATTCGGGTCGTTGAAATCATAAGGCATAATCGCATTTTTGCCGTCCTTATAATTCGGCCACCAGAACGGATATGCTTGTCCTGTTCTCATACCGAAAGCTGATACACCGCATCCGGCAGTAGTCCCTATTTTTATAAAGCGGTCATCATCTACATAACGAATAGCCTCAATATATTCGTTTGCCGATTCAGTAGCCGTCGCAAAAGCTGGGCCTAATCCATAATTTGAATGAGTCGTAAGAATCAAGTGAGCGCCGTCTCTTGCCAATGCCTGTATAACAGCCGCATTATTTTTTATAAAATGAACGTAAAACGTTTTATTCAGGCTTGTATTTGTGTATCTCCATTCATCTGTGCCTGTTTGTGTTCCGCCAAGACTCTGAATTACATTCTCGAATGGAATTCCGCCTTGCTCGTTGCCGCCGTAACATCGTACGATGTAAATATGTTCAAGCCCGACATCGACCGTTGCAGAAACTTCAGGCGACCATAAACCGCTGTTGTCCTGCGCACTGAAATATACGGTGTGCGTACCCGCCGTCAGCGCACTTGTCGTTAATGTTTTCGCAGTTCCAAGTACGCCGCTTATACTCGACCGCCAGCGATAAGCCGTAACTGTGCCGTCGCCGTCAGTTGCATTTCCTTTCAGAACCGTTGCCTGGTTCGGCATTGTTGGGTTCGGTAAAATTGAAATTATTTCTGCCTTGGGCGGAAGCGGAATAGTTATCACACCGCTGTAAACAAATTTCACCGCATCGGCGCACGTGCTGATTGTACTGCCCATTGCCGCGGTTACGGTAATATTATAAGTTACGCCTCCCACGAACGGGAACGTACCGAGGCTGTTCCATTTTCCGCCGTTTGTTTGTTGATTGACCGTAACTCTGTTCGTTCCGCCTGCATTATAAATATCTATCGGTACGTTATTGCTTCGGGTTGGGTACTGCGTCCACCACGCGGACACTTCGTAATTTCCATTTACAGCCGGAGTAAATCTCCACGTATATGTCGTCCCATTTCTGCTCCAGACAGAATCTGTTCCGTAATAACCCGGTGCGCCCGATACCTCCCATGAACCGGTATATGTACAGTTTGGACTGCCGTTATCTATTATCGTATCGGCAACACCTTCGTTAATAACCAGTGAACGTGTTACCGTTTGCGACCAAGCTCCGAGGTTGTCCTGAACTCTGAATGAAATCGTATGACTTCCTGCCGACAGGTTGTTCTTTGAGAACGAACTTTGCGTACTCAAAGCGCCGTCAATGCTTGACGACCAGCTATATGCTGTTACTGTGCCGTCAGTATCGGTTCCGGTTCCCGAGAAGTTAACACTCTGCCCTAAAGATGCAGGATTGGGATTTATTGACGTAATCGTTGCTGTTGGCGGTATGTTTCCTGTTGCCAAAGTGAATTTGACCGCATCTGCACAGGTACTTGGTGGAGTTTCAGTCGTTGCCGTTATCGTTACGTTATAAGCAGTTCCTGCGTTAAACGTATATTCTCCGATTTGGTTCCATTGACCGCCGTTTTGTGTTTGATTAAGTGTCGCGCTTGCGGTGCCGCCGCTGTGCTGAATACTTACCGGTACGCTCGTGTTTCTGCTCGATAGCGCCGTCCACCACATCGCCAGTTTGTATGCTCCTGTTGTCGCCGGTGTAAATCTCCAGGTGTATGTCGCATTGAGAGTCTGGGCATAAATCGAACCTGTGCCGTACGGATTTGGTGCGCCCGATGCCGCCCACGTTCCCATATATGAGCACTCCGGGCTGCCGTTATCGATTATAACCTCGGTAATCGGCTGACCTACTGTCAGTGTTTGTTGAACCGGCGATGACCATTCGCCGTCATCGTCCTGTACTTCGAAAATTATTGTATGAACGCCTTGACTCAATGCCGATGTGGAAAATGAATTGGCGCTGCTTAATGCGCCGTCAATATTTGATTCCCAGTTATATGCCGCGATTGTTCCGTCGCTGTCTGTGCCATGTCCGCTGAATTGTATAGTCTGTCCGACATTCGCCGGGTTAGGCGTTATCGAATCTATTACCGCAATAGGCGGCACATTTCCGCTTCCCATAAGAGTGAATTTGACCGCGTCTGCGCATGTGCTCGGCGGTGTTTCCGTTGTCGCTCTAATTGTTATGTTATAAGCAGTTCCTGCATTAAATGTGTATTGACCGATTTCGTTCCATTGTCCGCCGTTTTGTGTTTGATTAAGTGTCGCGCTTGCAGTGCCGCCGCTGTGCTGAATACTTACCGGTACGCTAGTGTTTCTGCTCGATAGCGCCGTCCACCACATCGCCAGTTTGTATGCTCCTGTTGTCGCCGGTGTAAATCTCCACGTATATGTCGCATTGAGAGTCTGAGCATAAATCGAATTTGTGCCGTAAGCTCCTGATGCGCCTGAAACTGCCCATGTGCCGGTCGATGTTGTCCCCACATCTCCATTATCGATAATCACTTCGACAGGCGGCTGACCTACTGTCAGTGTTTGCTCAACTGGTGCCGACCATGCCCCGTCATTATCCTGTACTTCAAAAATTATTGTATGTAAGCCTTCGCTTAAATCAGATGCTGAAAAAGAAGCGGCGTTGCTCAAAACGCCGTCGATGCTCGACTCCCAGTTATATGCTGCGATTGTTCCGTCGCTGTCTGTTCCGTGTCCTGTGAATTGTATCTCCCGTCCTGACTCCGCTGGATTTGGAGTAATGGAATCTATGGATGCGATAGGTGCATTATTTGCAGAGACTGTTTTAAACCACACCGCATCTGCGCAGGTACTTACTGTATCACCGTTTGCCGCAGTAATTCTTACGCTGCCTGTGCCGTTGAACGTATATGTTCCCAGGCTGTTCCATTGTCCTCCATTTTCTTGTTGATTTATTGTTAATGTCTGTTGTCCTCCCGCGTGAGTAATCACTGTGCTTACTGCGCTCGCTCGTGATGGGAATGCCGTCCACCACATCAGCACTTCATAAGTCTCCGAAGACTGGCCGCTCATCGCCCACGTATATGTTGCGCCGTTTCTGGCCCAGAGAGAATCCGTTCCATAATAGCCCGTAGCGCCTGATGCAGCCCAGCTGCCTGTTGATGAAGTGCCTGGTTGCCCATTGTCAATAGTTAAATCGCCCATGCTCACAGAGGCAAATGAGATTAGGCATAATGCCAGCAGCAATTCCATTGTATAGGATTTTGTTTTTGTTCCGAACGATTTCATTTTGTTCTCCTTTAAAAAAAGTTTAAATCTTAAGTTTCATGTTGTTCTCTGCCTGCACTCTGTCCTGTCGGGTGCACAAAAAAAATTGCATTTACCTTATCAATTTAAAAAACTTATATTTGTTTTATTGTAAATTGTTACTGCTTATCGCAAGGCTCGCTTTTACCTGGCCTTGTTCATCAGGAAAAAATTTTATTATCAGGTCCGACATTTCTTTAGCCGCTGAAATAGCAGCCTCTTCGTTTGAAGAGCTGATTTGTATTTGCGTAACATATCTGACCTGCTCCTTGGGATTGGCAAGTCTTCGCCATTTTATGCCCGAAAATTCTTTATGGTCCTCTGTCAGTCGCCCGTTAAGAATGTAAAAATTTAAAACTGTAAATTCATCTCGTAGTCCGACAGGTTTTTCAAATAGATATTTTATGCAGGGAATTGTTTTGCCTGATGTTGTTGTAAAAGTCGTTTTTTCTTCATCGAGAATATTCCATCCGCTTGCTCTAAAGCATACTTCGGGTCTGTGTCCGAGCATATTCCTGGGTTGCGAGCAATAAGTAATGTATAAATGCACCCATTGACCGTTTTCAGTTTTATAAAGTCGCAGAAGATAATCGTTGCTTCCCGTAGCTTCCTTTATGGGGTAATCCATAGAAATGTCTTTTCCTATCCATTTATAAATGTTTATTGGGAAGTGTTTAAGGGGGATTGTCCTTATTGAAACTTTGGATTCTATAAGAGATTCTCTCGCTCTTGCCTGGCGATACACAAAACCTGTACCAACTAAAAATGCAAATGCGATAATCCATGTTCGCCAAAAATAGTTTTTGTCCGATAAAAGAAACAAAGTATTTTTTACTCCGTCAACAATCTGATAGTATTATTGTGTGGATGTATTTTTTTTAAATAAGGTGAAGTTGGGTTTGTTCTCTAATGGAAAGATTGTTTCACTCTTCGGTGAAACTTCTATATTGCAAATGGCAGCAGATTTTCCATATCCAAGTTCGAAATCGAAATACATTTTTTAAAAGAGAGGGCGATGATTCTTCCATATATACGTGAAATTGACTCTTATCATAGAAATGGTGGAATCAAACCTGCGGTTTTAATGAACAGCATAGATAATCCGATTAGTCTGGTGGAATATGAACATGATTTTGTAAAACAAACAATATTGCGGAATTTACATAATTTAAAATCTGACTATCAGGTTCCCGAAGATGAAATAGATATATTTAGTGAGATATATGACCAATTCGGACAACTGGAAGAAAAAATATGTGAACATTTTAAACTAGTAAGTGGTATTCTTATACCTAAAGCTATCGAATTAGAGATTATTATAAATCATAAAAGATTTGCTTATGATATTTAACAAATAATATTTGCCTCAAGTTGTATGTTTTCTATAACCTCATTTTCTTTTTTTGGAAATGTGAATAAAAATGTACTTCCATTGCCAATCTCGGATTCAACCCAGATACTGCCGCCATATCCTTCTTCAATGGTTTTTTTCACAATTGCAAGTCCGATTCCGACACTTTCATATTTGTCCCGCGGCAGAAGTGTCTGGAAAACCCTGAAAATCTTTTCAAAATATTCTTTTTTTATTCCCGGTCCATTATCATTAACGCTGAATTTCCAGTTGTCTCCATCATCGCTGCAGGCAATAGTTATCTGCCCATCAGATTTGTCCATGAAATTTATGGCATTACTGATCAGGTTTTTGAATATACGTTCTATAGATTCTGTTTCTCGCATCAGTACCGGAAGAGGATGTTTAATTTTTATATGGATATTTTCTGGCGGACTTATATCGCCGGTTATTTTCATCAACAGCTTGTGCATGTCTATGATCTCTATTTTATGGCTGATGTTTGCGGCCTCCGTGTACGGCAGAATACTGCCGATAAACCTGCTCATTCGCTTGGCTCTTGAAGTTAGCAGTCTGAGTTTTTCTTTTCCCTGTTCATCAAGTTTATTGGCATAATCAACAGCTATCCAGTCAGCCAGAGTTCCGATCGCTCGCAGTGGAGCCTTTAAATCATGTGCAGTTATATGGGTAAATTCAGTAAGCTGCCAATTTGCTGCTGTTAGCTTCTCAACAGTTGCTTCTAACTTTTTGTTCAAATGCTGCATCGCATCTTTTGCCTCTTTCAATTCGCTTATATCTACAAAGGCCTCAAGCAGTAATTCCTGCTGCTCAATTTTCACATAAGTAACACTTTTTAATATGGGGATTTTCATCCCATCTCTGGTAATAACGATTCGTTCTGATTTGTCTATTTTCTCACCAAGATCGATTAGCGGACATTTGCCTTCTTCGGCAGGGCAAAGAGTACGATGGCAAATCTGCCCAACCAACTGCTGCTGGGAGTCATATCCTGCCAGTTTCACAGCAAAATCATTCGCCATGCGGATTATTTTATCTTTTCCCACTAAGAGAACGCCAAATGGCATTGAATCGAGAATTATTTGTAAAGTTTTGTATGACTCACAGGTTTTTGCCTCTGCTTTTTTGCGTTCAGTGATTTCACAGTTAAGATTCTCTATTGAGGTGGTAGTTATTTTCAAATCTTCAGCCATTTTGTTAAAAGACGCAGCTAATTGGCTAACTTCATCATTTGAGTTGATTTCGAGCCGGCTATCAAGCCGGCCTTGACCAATTCTAGCAGCAGCAATACTAAGTTTGCCAAGAGGTCGGGAAATAGACCTGGATATAAACAGACCAATACTTATTGCCAATAAAGTAATCGCTATCGAAGCAGTTAGTATCTGTTTTTTTAAGTCAGTAATTGGAGCAAAGATTTGTTCCGTTTTATGCTCTACTACTAATATCCAGTCTAAACCTTTATAATCTTTGTAGCCATTCGAATAGGCATAAGCGAACACCTTAGCTTTTTGATCAGAGGTATCTATAGCAATTACGAAACCAGCTTTTCGTCCAAGTCCTTTATCTTTATTGAAACATGACAACAATTCTTTAGGCAAAGGTGCAGAAATTTCATTTTCCTGTGTTGCATGAAGCAGTTTCCCATCTTCGCTGAGCAGTTTAAATTCGATTCCGGCAGTTTCTTGAGCTGCTGTTCTCTTAATAAAGCTGATAGTCTCTTCGATATTCAGTATTGCTTTTATGATACCTGTAAAATTACCGTTGTCGTCGTCAATTCTCACGCAAATGTCGGTAGAATAGATGTCAGAACTTTCATCATATTTAACGTTATCTACATATATCGAATCTTTCCGGGCATTTTGCCACCATTGTTCATCGGCCTGATAATAATCGGTGGTTTTTCCTGTTTGTGCGACGTTGGCACCATATTTATTTGTTACAAAAATCTCACCAAAAATTGCATATCCATACTTTTCCTGATAGAAAATCTTTTTCGCTCTTAACTCCTCTGATAATTGATTATTTATTAACTCCTGCATGAAAACTGTTGTCGCTTTTTTCGGTGCAGATGTCCATTGATGGTCTTTTTCATGAATATATGCCTGTATGTTATTTAGCTTTTCAAATTCCTTATTCGATTCGGAAACAACTCTTTGTGTTATTAAATCTTTTGTGGTGCTTTGGATAAATTCAATTCTGCTGCAAATGCTCGTGTCAATATTTTCAAGCATTTTGGTCGCTAAAAGCGCCGATGCGTTACCAATAGTTTCTTGCAATGTTTTTCGGCTGGTATTAACGGAAAAATAACCAACAACTATTACAAGCGAAGCAATGCCAACAAATCCAAAAATCAGTTTTTGACTTATTTTCATTTGGCCCTTTAGAAAATCCTTAATTTAATAGTAATCCCCATTATATTTAAAGGTGATGTGCTATTTCTTCTGGTCTTTTTACTGATTCGATATCACGGATGCTCTCCCGTAGACCTTAATATTCGTAAAATCGACATAAAGACGGCTTTAATTAAGTAGATTGCGATTTTATGCATGAAAAACTATATATGTCTGACAAAAAAATTAAAGGTTCTTAAAGGTACCTGAATCAAATTCTCATGCCGGCACGACCAATCTTGGAACGCCCGATAATTTTTAGCATATGACGGTATTAACTATTTATTTTCACAAATAGACAGTTTTTGTTACGCAGAAATGTTTTTTAGCTCACTTGCTGGTTTATTTATACCGAATATACATATATTGGTGAATGCAATTTTAAAAAATGCTTATTTATAATATTTTAGTTTTTGTGTGCAAGAAATGAGTAGAAAGAGGGCTTCGCAAAGATAAGAAATGAATAAAGGCAAAGAAAAACTTGTATGGATAGCATTATTCCTGCTGTCTTTTTTCTTTTATCCGTTTGCCCTAAGGTCATCCTGGGAAAGTAACAGCGATATTCATTCTTTGCTTGAATTTTTCGGCGCTATTCTGGCGATTATGAGCGCTGCTCTTATTCTTGTACTCTTTTTTGCAACTGGACGTTCTTTTTTCCTGCTGCTATCTCTTGGTTTCACTATTCAGGGAGCAGAAGACCTTATACATGCGATATACTCATTTTCAAGAATCTGGTCTACTGAACGTGTTGGGATAGCTAATTTTGTGCCGGGAACTTATACTACAGGCAGGTTGATACTGGCAGCGTTTATTTTTATAAGTTTGATCCTGGCGAAATCGCCCCCTGTACCGAAACAAAATAGGGTTCATTCTGCCGTAAAGTATAACATTCTGGCGTTTATAT
>Ga0209417_1006614_pt1 | contig 11724 bp, 10 predicted proteins | sample RifGroF2_FD_184002 | JGI IMG/M metagenome (GOLD analysis project Ga0209417, IMG submission 184002) | Groundwater microbial communities from Rifle, Colorado, USA - Groundwater F2 (SPAdes) (version 2) | ecosystem: Environmental > Aquatic > Deep subsurface > Groundwater | place: Rifle, Colorado... | reverse complement strand
CAGGATTTGTTGCATGAATTAATTTGACCTGATTAAAATTAGCGAAGCCGAAATGATTTTCAAATAATTTCAAATAAAAGTACTTTTCGGCTACTCAAAAATAGTATTTATCAGATAACAAATGGATATTTGAGTTTTTGAGTTAAAAGTTTAAATAACACTCTAAAACAAGTGTGAAGAATACACCTATTTTATTATTTTTGCATCAAATTGTCATTTTTACAATAAACCAACCTTCATGCAACAACAAAAACCAGATACGATGAGAAAGCTAACTTTATTTATTGCAATTGTGCTCCTGTTGGGAGCCTGCTCACAAAAAGTATGGGAGAAAACTTCAAATGGAGTACTCCTGCATCCAAAATCTAAATCAGAAAAGGGTGCCAAAGCAATTCGGCTAGAAGTAGTGAATGATCAGATTATTCGTGTGGTGGCTTCACCAACCGACCAGTTTTCGACTGCTAAAAGCCTTTGCGTGGTTGATCAATCATCTGCTCCCGTCAATTTTGAGGTGACTGAACAAAACGACAGCATCATTTTATCCACCTCAAAAGTGAAGGCTAAAGTTTCGATCATTTCCGGAGCGATGGTGTTTTATGATGAAAACGACAAGGTAATTCTTCAGGAACGAAATGATGGAAAATCCTTTTCTCCTATAACTGTTGAAGGTACCAGTGGCTATTCCTTTTCACAGGTGTTTGATTCACCCGACGATGAGGCTTTTTATGGACTTGGACAGCATCAGTCCGATGAATTTAACTACAAGGGCCGGAACGAAATCCTATTTCAGTACAACACTAAAGTGTCTGTTCCGTTTGTCGTTTCGAATAAAAACTATGGAATTTTATGGGATAATTATTCGATCACCAAATTTGGCGATCCGCGCGATTATTCAGAAATGGATTTGTTTAAATTATACAATTCAAAAGGCGAAGAGGGTGGTTTGTCAGGCATTTATTATACCAATTCGGATACCAATCAGGTTTTTGTGAACCGTAACGAATCGGCCATCGATTATGAGAATTTGACCACGATCAAAAAGTTTCCGGAAGGATTTCAGTTCAACAATTCGACTATCGTTTGGAAAGGCCAGATTGAGCCCAAGGAATCGGGCGAATTTCATTTCAAACTGTATTATGCCGGATATACTAAGGTTTACATTAACAATGAACTCATTGTTCCTGAACGCTGGCGTACGGCCTGGAATCCGAATACCTATAAGTTTTCCAAAGAACTGGAGCAGGGCAAGAAATACTCAATTCGTCTGGAATGGAAGCCTGATGGCGGAACTTCGTACATTGGTCTGAAAGCCTTAAGTCCAAGACCAAAAGCTGATCAGGAAGCACTTTCACTTTCTTCGGAAATGGGCGACCAGATAGATTACTATTTCATTAAAGGAAATAGCATGGACGAAGTAATCAGCGGTTATCGCACAGTAACTGGGAAAGCACAGATTATGCCGAAATGGGCTATGGGTTACTGGCAGAGCCGCGAGCGGTACAAGTCGGCTGACGAACTGGTAAATGTGGTGAAAGAATACCGCAAACGCCAGATACCAATTGATAATATTGTACTCGACTGGAGCTACTGGCCGGTAAAGGATTGGGGTTCGCACGATTTTAATCCGGAGTTTTTTGCTGATCCTGCCGGAATGGTGAAAAATGTACACGATCTGAATGCCCACATCATGATTTCGGTGTGGCCTAAATTTTACCATACTACCGATCATTACAAAGAATTCGACAGCAAAGGCTGGATGTATCAGCAGGCAACGAAAGACAGTGTTCGTGACTGGATTGGAAAAGGTTATATTGGTTCGTTTTACGATGCTTACAATCCTGATGCCCGCAAATTATTCTGGGCTCAAATGAAGGAACACTTGTATTCCAAAGGTTTTGATGCCTGGTGGATGGACGCTTCAGAGCCTGATATTCTTTCAAATGCCAGCATAGAATACCGGAAACAGTTAATGACCCCGACTGCATTGGGTCCGTCAACCAAATATTTCAATGCTTATGCACTGATGAATGCCGAAGCCATTTACAACGGTCAGCGAGAGGCAGATTCCAATAAACGCGTATTCCTTTTAACCCGTTCAGGTTTTGCCGGATTACAACGCTATTCCACAGCAACATGGAGCGGCGATATTGGTACCCGATGGGAAGATATGAAAGCACAGATTTCAGCAGGATTAAATTATGCCATTTCAGGAATTCCATATTGGACGATGGATATTGGTGGATTTTGTGTTGAAAACCGTTATGTAAGGGCCAAGGAAGGTTCAGCGGATTTAGATGAATGGCGCGAATTGAACAGCCGTTGGTACCAGTTTGGTGCTTTTTGCCCGTTATTCCGCAGCCATGGTCAGTTCCCATATCGTGAAATCTACAACATGGCTCCTGAAAATCATCCGGCTTATAAAAGTATGGTTTACGTTAATAAACTTCGTTACCGTCTGATGCCCTACATTTATTCGCTCGCCGGAAAGACACATTTCGAAGATTACACCATTATGCGTGCGCTGGTGATGGATTTCAATGGTGATAAGAAAGTTGAGAATATTGGCGATCAATATCTATTTGGACCATCACTAATGGTGACTCCGGTATATAAATACAAAGCAACAACCCGCGACGTTTATTTTCCGGCAGCCAATGGATGGTACGATTTGTACTCCGGAAAATACACCGAAGGCGGACAAAAAATCAGTGTTGACGCACCCTACGAGCGTATGCCTCTGTTTGTAAAAGAAGGTTCAATAGTGCCTTTTGGCCCTGAAATTCAATACGCCGGAGAGAAACAGGCGGATGCGATCACCTTATATGTTTACACCGGGAAAGATGCCGAATTCATTTTGTACGAAGACGAGGGTATAAACTACAACTATGAAAAAGGCGCATTCAGCACCATCCGGATCAATTACAACGAGCAAACAGGCAAATTAACTATTGGCGATGTAAATGGTTCATTTGAAGGAATGCTGAAATCACGTAAATTCAATGTGGTGTGGATTAGTAAGGAAAAACCGGTTGCTTTCGATTTAAACCGGAAGGCTGATGCCGAAATCACCTATGAAGGTAAGTCGATGGAAGTGAGCAGGTAATGGGGTGTGGCGATTTTCAATCGCCTTTAATTTCAGCGATTGAAAATCGCTGCACCCTAAAAAAAACCTTTTTCATAGCTTTATGCTTTGGAAAAGGTTTTTTCTGTATGATAGCATACATATTTTCTTTTTCTTTGTGGGTAATCCTTAAGCTGAAAAGATGATAAAAGATGAATGAAATGGAAGATATTTTTCAAAAAATTGGCACAACTCAAACCCTGAGTCAGAAAATAGAACGGAATATCGAACGGGCCATCCGTGAGAAAAAACTACCCATAGGGGCGAAACTTCCTTCTGAACGCGAACTTTGCGAAATGTTCGCAGTGAGCCGAACTGCGCTTCGTGAGGCCTTACGAAGACTCAGCGCCCGTGGTTTGATCGAGATCAGAAAGGGCAGTGGAATGGTGGTCACCAAAATTGAATTGAAAGATGCTATCAGTTCGCTCAACTTGTATTACGACTTGAAATTTGATGAAAACCTGATCAGTCAGATCATCGAACTTAGACTGGCTTTTGAGCCGGAAATTGCTAAAATGGCAGCCTTAAACCGTACCGATGAGGATTTGAAAAACATGGAGGCCAACTTGGTTGAGTTTGCCAAATGCAATCCGGATAATACTCAGCTTGAATCTGACATCGATAACCGTTTTCACCTGGCTGTTGCCCGGGCTACCGAAAATCCGTTTGTGATCATTACGATGGAGCCGGTACACAATTTATTACCCAGAATGCGCAATTTCATTTATGCCAACATCGATGGTGAAAAAGAAATTACGTTAGGTTATCACAAGGAAATAGTCAATGCTATCCGCGAAAAAGATGCTGAACGTGCTTACGAAAAAATGCAGGCCCATCTGGATAGGAACATGCAGGTTTACAACAAATTTTTTAAGCATTCGTAGATTAGAAATTCCAATAATAAAGAATAAGGCAACTCCGATCGGGCTGCCTTATTTACTTTTAGCTATTTCTTTTTCTATTTCTCGTATCATATCTAAAACATCATCAAACCTGGGTTTGACCGAATCTGGTTCAAAATCAAATATATTTCCATAGTCAGCCTTTTGCCGCCAGTCGTATAATTCAGTTAATAACGCTCCATACTTTCGATCAAATAGGCCAGTCTTGATAAAATGAAGAGAAAACTGACTTCGTACACCAGAATGAGAAACGGAATCAATCTCATTTTTAACAAGCAGGGCATTTACCGAATAAAAGACTGCATAATAAAGTCAGTTAACTGCTGAATTCCAAAATCCATTTTCAGCTAAAACCTTGGCTGCTTCAAATGTATTCAGTGCAGATTTAATCCTGTATTGGACATATTCGGTTCTTTCTTCGGGAGTCATAAACTAATTCCTTCCTTTTTGACATTTGCATAAAAAGGAGAAATCCGTTGTTTAGTGTTCCAATCATTTTGAGAATAAGCAAAAAGGGAAAATGGTTCGCCTGTTTCGAGTTCTAAATCGTATAAATTTTCCCTAAACTGTCTTTCTTTTTCAATACCAACAGCATAGTCAGTCAAAACCAGAATATCCCAGTCCGAATCTATTTTTTCGTCTCCCCTAGCTCTTGAACCAAAAAGAATGACCTGTGCTTTTGGGTCAATTTCCGAAATTTTTTTTCGGATCAATTTTGTAATCAGTTCAGTTTTTTTGTTCATAGCATCAAAACCAGATATTTACAATCACTTTATACATCTGTTTACTGATATAAAAGTAAAGAATTTTGAGTAAAAAATTGCTGTTAGAAATTTTAAAATTAAAATACCCCGAAAGTGAAATTCCGGGGTATTCAAAATCTAAGTATTTTAATTTTTTCCTATCCGAGGATTTCTTTTACCTGGTTGTAAACGTTTTGCGCGGTAAAACCCAATTTCTCATCCAGAACAGTATATGGAGCAGAGAATCCGAATGATTCCAGACCGAAGACTTTTCCGTCGGCACCAACCAGACCTTCAAGATTAACAGGCAATCCGGCAGTCAGGCCAAATTTCTTTACTCCAGCTGGCAATACACTTTGCTGGTATTCCTTGCTTTGGCTGCGGAACAGTCCTTCAGAAGGAACAGAAACGATGCGGCATTTGATGCCTTCTTTTTCGAGCAATGCCTGGCCTTCAACCAATGTAGCCACTTCTGAACCGCTGGCCAACAAGATTACATCAGGAGTACCTTCAGAATCGGTAACAATGTAAGCGCCATTTGCAGCTTGCTGAGCTTCTACATAACGATCGGTTTTGGCAGGAAGATTCTTGATGTTCTGACGTGATAAAATCAGCGCAGTTGGAGTATCAATATTTTCAAGAGCAAGTTTCCATGCAACAGTTGCCTCTTCGGCATCGGCAGGGCGAAGTACCAAAGTCGAGTTTTTGCCGTGGTGGTTTTTCAGTTTTTCCATCAGGCGGATTTGAGCTTCCTGTTCAACTGGTTGGTGAGTTGGTCCGTCTTCTCCAACGCGGAAAGCATCGTGAGTCCAAACATATTTTACAGGCAACTGCATCAGGGCAGCCATACGAACGGCTGGTTTCATGTAATCGGAGAAAACAAAGAAGGTTCCGCAAACCGGAATAATACCGCCATGCAGCGCCAACCCGTTCATAATACAAGCCATAGTCAGCTCACAAACTCCAGCCTGAAAAAATGAACCAGAGAAGTCGCCTTTGGTGAATGCTTTTGTTTTTTTCAGGAAGCCGTCAGTTTTGTCGGAGTTTGAAAGGTCGGCTGAAGAAACAACCATGTTTTCTACTTCACCGGCGAAAGCAGCCAAAACAGTACTTGATGCTGCACGGGTTGCTGAACCTGCTTTTTGTACAATTTTACTGAAATCAAATTCAGGAGCTTCTTTGCTGAAGAATTTAGTCAATTTTCCGGCCAATTCGGGGTTCTCTTTTTCCCATTTCCCTTGAACAGCCTTCTTTTCAGCAGCTAAAGCAATCAATTCCTTTTTCCTTTCGTCAAACAGAGCCTGAACATCGTCGAAAATAACGAATGGGTTCTTTGGATCGCCACCCAAATTCAGAATAGATTTTTCGAATGAGGCTCCGGCTTCACCCAGCGGCATACCGTGAGTGGCACACTGACGTTCGAAACTCGAACCATCTTCTTTCAATGCACCCAATCCCATAATGGTTTTACCAATAATCAGGGTTGGTTTTTCTTTTTCAGACTGAGCTTCTTTCAATGCCGAACGGATTGCGTCAGCGTTGTTGCCTTCAATGGTAACAACTTTCCAGCCCCATGCTTCGTATTTTTTTGCGGTATCTTCAATGGTTACTTCCTTCGTTTCAGTTGAAAGCTGGATATCGTTCGAATCGTAGAACATGATCAGGTTGTTCAACCCGAGGAACCCGGCAATACGTCCGCCACCTTGCGAGATTTCTTCCTGAACACCACCATCGGAAATAAATGTGTAAGTTTTGTGAGCCATCCATTCGCCAAAACGTTCTACCATAAAACGTTCGGCAATAGCTGCCCCAATGGCCATTACATGTCCTTGTCCGAGTGGCCCTGATGTATTTTCAACACCGCGGGCAGGTTCAACTTCTGGATGACCCGGAGTTGGACTTCCCCATTGACGGAAATTCGAAAGTTCTTCCATATTGTAATTTCCGGTCATCGAGAGGATTGAATACAACATGGGCGACATGTGTCCCGGATCGAGGAAGAACCGGTCGCGGTTGATCCAGGTCATATCGCTCGGATCATAATTCAGAAATTCAGAATACAATACAGTTATAAAGTCTGCACCACCCATTGCGCCGCCGGGATGGCCTGATTTGGCTTTTTCAACCATCGATGCCGACAATATCCGAACATTATCAGCTGCTTTCGATACGAGATTTTTTTCCATTTTTTATAATTTGATAGAAATTAGATTTTATAGATGTAGAGACGTAATATATTACGTCTCTACATATGAAAAAATTACCCGGCAAAGATAGCATTTACGCCATGTTTTTACCGGGTAATAATTAACGGTTTAATGGTAATTTATTATTTTGGTGGAAGTATCCGAACCATTACCACTCCATCAATTAAAGAAATCATTTTTTTAATGGTTGAAGGAACAGTTCCGTCGATATCAATAATGTTATATGCTATTTCGTCTTTGTTCTTGTTAAGCATGTTGGAAATATTCAATCCTTCCTGTGCTAACAAAGCCGAAATCTGGCTAACCATTTTGGGAACGTTTTTATTGGCAACAACAATTCGTGTTCCTCCGTTGCGTTCCATTTCGGCGGTTGGGAAATTTACCGAATTAACAATATTCCCATTTTCCAGATAATCGATAGTTTGATTTACAGCCATAATAGCACAATTGGTTTCCGATTCTTCGGTTGAGGCGCCCAAATGAGGAATGGCAATGATATTTTTAACGTTAATCAATTCATCTTCAGGAAAATCGGTGACATATTTTCCAACTTTTCCGGATTCGATGGCTTCAATTATATCCTGATTGTTTACCAGACCACCCCGTGCGAAGTTCATGATTTTCACCCCGTTCTTCATCATCTTCAGTTTGTCTTTATTGATGAAGCCTTTGGTTTCAGGCATCTGAGGTATATGGATAGTTACAAAATCAGCATTCGCAAGCAAGGATTCAATTCCTTCAGCTTTTTTTACGTTTCGGCTGAGTTTCCATGCAAAATTGACAGAGATATAAGGATCGTAGCCCAAAACATTCATTCCCAGTGCCTGAGCTGCATTGGCAACCAAAACACCAATTGCTCCCAATCCGATAACTGCAAGGGTTTTTCCACGTATTTCTGTTCCACCAAAATTGGCCTTTCCTTTTTCAACCAGACCCGGTACTTCGTTGCCTTTTCCTTTTAAACCTTTAGCCCATTCAATTGATCCGGCAATATCGCGTGATGCCAGCAACATTCCGGCGATAACGATTTCTTTAACTCCATGCGCGTTGGCCCCAGGTGTATTATAGACAACAATACCTTTTTCAGTACATTTTTCAACCGGAATATTATTCACTCCTGCGCCTGCACGGGCAATCGAAAGCAAACTTGCTGGCAATTCCATGTCATGCATGGCCTGACTGCGAACAATAATCGCATCAGGAGATGTAAACTCACTTGCAATTTCGTATTTGTCAAGAGGGAAAATCCTCAATCCTTCCGGATCGATCTTGTTTAATGTCTGAATTTTGAACATGATATAAGATTTAAGGGATATTTTGGCTTTGTTTTTTGCTTGTTAAAAGTATGACAAATATCAGAATATTATTTAATAATTGGAGGCGTTTAACTGAAAAATGTCAATTTGAAACTAAAAACAACTGATTTGGAAATGTGCAAAGCTATGATCTTAAACCGGGGTTATATTTAGTGCTATGACCTTAACTGCACATGAAATGAATATTTTCATAATGGGTAAGTGTTTGTTAAAACATGCAACTGGAGGTTGAAATTATCAGGTAAAATGACAGTTCCTGATCGGATCGTCAATTTTTTGCAACAAAATTTATTTCCTTTGAAAACTTAATATTTTGAAAATGCATCTGGAATATTTTACTCCGAGAGTTTCGAAGCATTACCTGCTTTTAATTGCTGCACTGGTTTGGACTTTTGCCGGGGGGTTGCTGTTATCTCGTGGAATTGCACTGAATAAAACTTTGCCTCAGCATTGGGTTGTCGAACTGATTGCTGGTTTAATTGCCGGATTGCTCTTTTATAGGCTTTTGTTTAAACGCATTTCGTCAAAACATGTAATTCGCATTCAGAACCTACCCATAGAGCAACCTTGCTTGTTCTCCTTTTTTAATTTTAGAAGTTACCTGATGATGTTCTCTATGATTACGCTCGGTATCTTACTGCGCATATCGGGTTTTGCCTCTACAGAATACCTTTCAATGATGTATATTACTATGGGAATACCATTGTTAATGTCCTCTTTCCGGTTTTATCAAACGTTTTTCAATTCCTGAAAGCCTTATATCCTTTTATTTCTGGCAAATCACAATTAAGGGTAAGCTTGTCTCATGTAAGGGTTCTGAATGAAACCCGCCATAAAATTCAAAATTTTTAAATCCGGCTTCTTCCAGCAATTCCTGAAGTTTGTTTTGACGGATGGGATACAATTTAACTGAATTTGGAATTTCCAATCCTGTTGATTTTACAGTTAACATGGTGTCAAAATCGATAAGTTCAGAGCCTTCAGTAAATCGGTATTTCCGTTCAAACCTGATGTGTTCATTGTCGATCAGCGGAAGTGAATTGATATGATGATCCAGTATATGCTGATAATTCAAAATCTGAATGGTGAGTTTTCCTTCAGGAACCATTACTTTGTAGGTAGCCCTAATGAATTTCCGGATGTCGTTGTCTGAAAGTAAATGAACGAGGGTATTTCCAAAGCAAATAACTGTGTCGAAAAACGATTCAGGATATTGTTGATCCAACATGCGCATGTCTTGATGACCAAAAATTGGGAAAAGTGCTCCTTCCTCTTTTGTATTTGCGGCAATGTCGATCATTTGTACATCAAAATCAAAACCCCAGGTTGGAAATCCAAAATGAGTGAGGGCAAACGACAAATCTCCGATGGCGCATCCAACATCCAGTACTTTTGCTCCATTATAGGAAAGCACTTGTTTCAGAAATTCTATCTGAGCCGGATTGAATTGGAAAATATATTGGTAGTATGGAGCTATGCTGGTGTAAAACATAGTGCAATTGTTGAATGGTTAAACTGTTGAATGGTTAATTGGTTTTACATTCATAATTCATAACTCATCATTCTATTTGGGATACTCGATCCGGACATGGTAGATGCTGACCAATCTTTCGAGCAACGTGCTTTTCAGGATACTAATATCTCGAAAGGTTAGGTCTGAATTGATCAACTGGTTCGACCTGATTTTTTGCTCAACCAGGGTTTCAATCATTTCACTAAATGATACCGCAGTTTTTTCCTGCAAACTGTGCGCAGTCGCTTCAATTCCATCGGTAAGCATCAGCACGGCCATTTCCTTGTTATGCGGCAAAGGCCCTGGATACGAAAATAGGGTAGTGTCAACCTTTACACCCGGATTTTCGATTTGATACTTTTTATAAAAATAGTTGGATTGCGTAGTGCCATGGTGCGTGGTGATGAACGAGATCAGGATTTCAGGCAATTTGTATTTTCGTGCAAGTATAACTCCATTTGTTACATGATCAATAATTATTGAAGCACTCTTCAAATAGCCAAGATTATCATGGGGATTCATACCAGCCACCTGATTTTCTATAAAGTATTCCGATTTGTAAGTTTTTCCAATGTCGTGATACAATGCTCCCGTATACATCAGAAATGGGTTTCCGCCAATTTTGTGAATTACAGCTTCAGCCATATTGGCAACCTGTAGCGAATGTTGAAAAGTTCCGGGAGCTTCTTCGGCCAGTTTGCGTAATAAAGGCTGATTCGTGTTCGAAAGTTCGATTAAGGTAACGTCAGAAACAAATCCAAATATCCGTTCAAAAATATCAATAAGCGGATAAACGATGAAGATGAAGAAACTGCTTATCCCAAACCATTCTATAACTTTCCAGTTGATCGTATCGAGACTTCCCTCCTGAACCAGCGCCATGGCCACATAAATAACTGAATAAGCTATAAATACAGCGAATGCTGAAATGACCAGATGTGACCGTTTATGAAGTTTATTCAGGGTAAATACGGCCATGATTCCGGCTATCATTTGCAGAATGATGTATTCGTAGCTATTTGGTGCAAAATATCCAATTAACAGGGTGGTAACCATCAGCGAAAAAATGGCAGTACGCGAATCAAAAAAAATACGGATAAGAATGGGCAGGATAGCCATCGGGACCATATAAATGTTGAGCGATTTTACCTGAGTAGCAAAAGCTGCCATAAAAACCATCAAGACGATCATCAGGATAATAAAGGAAAGTTTTCGTTTATGGTCGAAAAGTTCGCGGCGGTAAAACAACAAATAAAGGAACATCATGACGATAAAGCTTGAAATAATAACCAGGCGGCCTGCGATAACCAGGAAATACTCCATGTTATCGCCCCTTTTGGTTTCATAGGCTTGTTTTAGCGATTCCAGAATCTGGTATTTTTCGGATCCTACCAAATCACCCTGAAAAATGATCCTTTCTCCTGCCTGAACCATACCTTTGTTAGTCGAAAGTTTGTCGACCAATTGTTTCTTTTCCTGCAGATTGAGTTTTTCGTCGATATAGAGGTTATTGGTTATATAGTCATTCAGATTTATTTTTTGAACGATGTCGGCATAATGGGACCCTGTCAGTTTCCGGATGGTGTCGTTAATTTCCTGGTAGGCCGATTTAATGGAATATAGACTGATTACAGCAATTTTTACCGCTTTATTTCCTTTAACCTGCATCACTTCAGACTTACCCGTTAACTCTTCATACGAGCTAACCGACTGAGCGACAATACCGGCTTTGTACATACCCAGCAAAATATCCGGAAGTTGTTTCAGTTTTTCAACAGATTGAATGGATGGATGTGCTTCACTCCACTGCGAAAGTACGCTGGCAAACTCTTTCACTTTAGTCGTTTCAACCAATGAATCAAGGGTGAAATATGGAATAAAAGTTTTTAATATGGAATCGTTTTCGAATTTAACTTCGGCTT
>Ga0209417_1006610_pt1 | contig 11730 bp, 10 predicted proteins | sample RifGroF2_FD_184002 | JGI IMG/M metagenome (GOLD analysis project Ga0209417, IMG submission 184002) | Groundwater microbial communities from Rifle, Colorado, USA - Groundwater F2 (SPAdes) (version 2) | ecosystem: Environmental > Aquatic > Deep subsurface > Groundwater | place: Rifle, Colorado... | reverse complement strand
ATAAAGATAAAGATTTCTCTTTTGTTTATTCGTCGATGTTTTTGCGCAACGGAAAGCTGTTCTATGTTGACGCCGATAATCAGTGCATAAAAGTTTACAGGTATGAGGAGAATAAATGAGTGAAGTTATAGTTGTAGAAAATTTAGTTAAAAAGTATAAAGACATCTGCGCAGTAAACGGCATTTCATTCACCGTTAAAAAGGGAGAAATATTAGGCTTTTTGGGGCCCAACGGCGCAGGAAAGACGACAACGATAAAATCTATTCTGTCGCTGCTTGAATATGAGGAAGGCAGGATATCCGTCAACGGCATGGATGCAAAAAAATATAAGCATAAGATCATGTCGGATATGGGAGCTGTCCTTGAAGGCGCAAGAAATATCTACTGGCATCTAAGTCCGGATGAGAATATAAATTATTTCGCCGGCATAATGGGTCTCGGCACGAATAAGATCAGAGAGGAGAAAGAATACCTTCTTAAACGGTTAAAGCTGTGGGATGTAAAGGATAAAGAGGTAAGGGAATTTTCAAAAGGTATGCAGCAGAAAACAGCTATAGCGGCGGCGATCATTCACAAACCTTCGATCCTGCTTCTGGACGAGCCTACTTTAGGGCTGGATGTCGAGACTAAGAACGATATAAAAGAGTGGATAATCTCAATGTCTAAAGAGCAAAATAAAACGATTTTAATCACTTCTCACGATATGGCGTTCATGGAAAGCATCTGCGACAGAATTCTGATAATAAAAAAAGGTAAACTTTTGTCCAACCATTCTATGACAGAATTGAAGGATAAGTTCGCTAATAAGAAATACTCAATTACGGTCAAAGAGAATTTTTCCGATTCAAATAAAGTAAGTTTTCAGGATATCGGCGAGCACGAGATAATTGAAAATCAGGATAATTCAGTTCTAACCGTTTCTTTAAAAAACTCAAGAGAGATTTATAGTATCTTTGATATTCTTAAGCTTCAGAACAAAGAGATTTTAGACATAAATATCAAAGAGAATACGCTTGAAGATATTTTTACGACTTTAACGACAGACGAGGTTAAATAATGACTTATGTAATTTTGATAATAAATGAGCTTAAAAAACTTGTCAAAGAAATACGCAGATATTATTTTGAATTCATCACCGGTACGATCGTTATGTTCGGTATTTTTCTCGCACTATTTTTCGGTTTAAAGAATTTCGGTGGAAACAACATCGCGTCAGATTCTTTAGATTCGCTTATCGTCGGCTATATTTTGTGGGGCATCGCGATGACCTCTTTTCAATCGGTAGCGAGCATGATCTGGGATGAATCTCAAAAGGGCACGCTGGAAAAACTTTATCTCTCGCAACTCGGTATAGAAAAGATACTTCTGGCTAAAGTTTTTGCCAATATACTATTCAATATTTTCTTTAACATAGTTATTCTTTTCCTCGCCATGCTGATCACAGGAAGATGGCTTAACATAGATTTTATTTACTTTATCTGGATGGTGCTCATTTCAGTTATTTCACTGATCGGATTAGGATTAGCCGGCGGAGGAATAGCTATAATCCACAAAAAAGTAACATCGCTGCTTTCGGTATTTTCTTTCGGGATCATCGGCCTGATGGCGCTGCAGACTTATCCGATCAATATTTTTTCTTTCCTTCCTTATGTACCCGGGGCAAAGACGCTTATCGGAGTTATCTTCTGAATTCGCTGGTTTATCTTGTGATCGGATTGTATATGTTCAGGCTGTACGACATCAAGGCCAGAAGGCTTAACAAACTGGGCGTTTATTAATATGATATGAGACCCTGTTAAATTAAATAATTTTTTAATATTTTGAAAATAACACTTGACTTGAACCCAAGGTCTATATTTACATTAGTCATTGTGGAACCACAAAAGTATAAAAAAGTAGATCGGAGTCAAAATGTATTACAGTATCGGAGAATTCTCAAAGCTGACAAATCTAACGCCAAAGATGCTAAAGCTCTATCAGGAGAAAGAACTTCTAATACCTGCAAAGGTTGATGAGTTTACCAAGTATAGATTCTACGATGACAGTAATATCGAAACAGCGAACCTGATAACTTTTTTCAAACAGTTCGATCTGTCTTTAGCTGAAATAAAGGAGATCGTAGATAATCAGGATGATGAATCAGTTCTTGCCGAGCTACTTGAGAAGCAGAAAGATGTAATTGAAGACAAGATTACGAAATACAATTTCGTAATGGGTCTGATCAATGAAAAATTAATTAGGAGAACCAAAATGACTGAAATAAATAGTGCGTCAAAACAAAGAAGCAGATTCTGGAAAATATTCGCTAAGTTACTGATGAGCAACATTCCCATAGCGGAAAGTCTGGAGATCGCTGGAAAAAGTGCTGATGAAGAAACTAAAGCTGTGTTACCTGATATCATTGCTGAAAGTCTGCAGGTCGCAGGTAAAAGTGCTGATGAAGAAACCAAAGCTGTGTTACCTGAGATCATAAATGAAGTAAAACAAGGAAATAAATTATCTGACTCCTTGAAAAAGTTTAATACCGTATTTACAAATCTGGAAATTCTGGTAATTACTACTGCCGAAAAAGATAATCACATTGCAGAATGTGCCAACGGGCTCGGAGATATTCTTGATGAATTCGGATTTCCAGATAAAAATGAAGAAAGAAAGAATACAAGGTCGAATTATTGGAAGATGTACACTGCTTTGATAGATTTAGGGAACACAATAGTAGATACTATGCCGGTAGCTGCTGAGTGGGCAGATGAAAAAATAAGAGAAACAACCGATGCGATGTTAAATGAAATTAATAGCGGATCGGATATTAGTACTACACTTGAAATCAGACCGGATGCTTTTACAAAACTTGAGTTGGAAATTGTAAGAGCGGGTGAGCGTACCGGAAATTTAGATAAGGCAATTAAGAGTCTGCAGCCTGTTATTAGAATGATAGAAGAAACGGATTCTGAAACAGTTAAAAGAAAAGTTTTTTGGAACGAATTAGGTTTTTTCTTAATGCTTACGGCACTGCCACTTAATGAAATTTTAGAAATAAGCTTAAATTTCGCTGATGATAATTTAAAAGCTATGTCTGAGGAAATTCTGAAAAAAATAGCTGATAAAAAGACATTATCATCAATAATGCAGAAACATCCGGACATTTTTCAGGAATTCGAAACCAGAATGACAGCTTTAGGAGAAAAGAACGGAAATGTCTGGAAAACTGCTCTGGATATTGCTGAGATTTTGTAGGACTGATGTTTGATTTTCTATTATGAATTTTGTATTGAAAGCCTCTTGAAAATAGAGGCTTTTTTTATTTGCATAAAAAGATTAAATGGTTTATATTATAACAAAAATATAAAACATGGTTATATAAAACATGCAAAAAATAAACTCACTTATACTTAACTGGAAAAACGGCACGATAAAATTTGTATCTGTGATGGTAAAAGAAGGTATATCTTACGCTTTAATAAACAATTATAAGAATAATAAATGGATAGAAAAGATTGGCAACGGAGCATATAAACTTTATAAAGACGAAGTTGACATATTCAGTGCTGTAAATGCCTTGCAAGAGCAAATCAATTCTCGCGTTCACATCGGAGGCAAATCTGCCCTTGATTTATTAGGCTACAGTCATTTTGTTCCGAGAAACCAAAACAAATTATTTTTATTTGGAAACTCAAACGACAGACTTCCGACTTGGATGAAAAATTACAATTGGGAAAGAGAGTATAGTTATAGCGCAATTAATCTGTTTAATAAAGGATCGGACGAATACCTAACTTTGTTTCAGCATAATTTACTAAGTGTAAAAATCTCGTCTCCGGAATTGGCAGTACTAGAAATGCTCTATCATGTACCATCGGAAATAAGCTTTAACGAAGCTTCGTTGATCATAAATAATTTAACTACTTTACGAGTAGAAATTCTACAGAAACTGCTGGAAGAATGTAATTCTGTCAAAGTCAAAAGATTATTCTTATACTTAGCTGATAAGCATGAATTGCCGGTATTCAAAAAGCTTAAAGTCGAAAATGTTAATCTCGGCTCAGGCAAAAGAGTTATAGCGGAAAACGGTAGTCTTGATAACAAATATTTAATAACCGTACCAAAGGAATCATATAATGAAGAATGATATGTACTTAAAACAGGCATCGCTAATTTTAAGGGTGCTCCCCCATATTTATAAAGAAGAATGTTTTGCATTAAAAGGTGGTACAGCGATCAATTTCTTTATTCGGGATTTTCCAAGGCTCTCAGTGGATATCGATCTGGCTCTTATAAATATTTCAGAAAGAAATTCCGGTTTGAATGAAATTAATTCTGCTACTGAACGAATTTCAAATAGCCTTAGAAGTTCGTTCAGTAACATTGAAATTACACAAAGAAAACTTAAAGAGACTGACAGCATAATCGGTTTGAGCTTGAGATATCTAAATGTTTCAATAAACATTGAAGTTAATATTGTTTTCAGAGGTTCGGTTTTTATTCCTCAGATTGCACAAATTACGAAAAGAATAAAATCCGATTTTGAAATAGATCTGGAAATGAGATTACTTTCAACTGCGGATATCTACGGAGGCAAGATCTGCGCCGCTTTGGACAGGCAGCATCCGAGAGATTTATTTGATATAAAATTGCTATTCGATAATGAAGGAATTACCGACGATATCAGGAAAGCGTTCATAATTTATCTGATCAGCCATCCGAGACCGATTTCAGAGCTTTTAAATCCAAATTTACATGATATTAAAATGACTTATGAGAACGAATTCGCAGGTATGACTGACGACGAAGTATCTTACGATCAACTTCTCCAAGCTAGAGAAAGGCTTGTAAGCACTATACAAAAAGATTTAACCGAAAATGAAAAAGAATTTTTGATCTCTTTTAAGAATAAAACACCTGACTGGAAACTTTTGGATTTATATCATGATGAAGATCCGGTTTTCAATATCGAAAGAATCAAATCTTTACCTTCTATTAATTGGAAACTATTTAATCTTGAGAAAATGACTAAAAAGAAACATCTTGAAGCTCTTGCAACACTGGAGCAATTCTTAAGAAAACAGTAATTAACTTCAAACATACAGTTTATATTTCTTCCCGAAAATATACTAATAGTCTATTTTCTTGAATTAAAATAAACCTAAACATCATGAAAAATATTGAAAATAACACTTGACTTTACTGTTTTAGTGTACTATAATTGTAGTACAGTTGAAAAACTGAAAATTCAAAGGATAAAATGGAAGCAAAACCTGAAAATATCGAAATTAAAATTGACACAAAGTCAAAAACGCCTGTTTACGATCAGATCAAACAGGAAATAAAGCTTCTTATAGCCAGCGGAAAACTGAAGGAAGACGAAATGATGCCGTCCATTAGGGAATTAGCCACAATATTGCAGATCAATCAGAACACTATCGTTAAGGTTTACTATCAACTGGATCAGGAAGGGTTTCTCTATTCTTTAAAAGGTAAAGGATACTATGTAAAAAAGAGCAATCAGGATAGAGAAATTGATAAGCACAGGATGCTTGAGGAACTAACGAACGAGTTCATGGAAAAAGTATTGAAACTCGGTTTCTCATCTGAAGAGATCAAAGACACAATAAAAAAAAAATTAATGTAATGGAGGTTTCAAATGTTTTGTGAATCTATTTCACCGGAAATCATCTGGGCGATTTTTGGAGTAATATTATTTGTTCTAGAATTCCTAATTCCCGGAGTAGTGATCTCTTTCTTCGGTCTCGGAGCTATGATCACGGCATTAACAACATATCTGAATTTAACTTCATCGCTTGATCTACAGCTCATTGTTTTCATTTTCTCATCAATTCTGGCTTTGGTATTATTCAGAAAATACCTAAAGAAAATTCTCTACGGGAATTCAGCTCCGCTCAATGACGACATTTATAATATTGAAATCGGAAAAATAGTGCCTGTGATCGAACTGATCGAACCAAATGAAATAGGCGGCAAAGTCAGGTATCTGGGAGCTCCATGGTCAGCTGAATGTTCAGAAAGGGTCGGACCCGGAGACAGTGTAAAAATTATCGGGTTTAACAACCTGACTCTAATTGTACAGAAAATTGATTCAAACAAATAAAACAGGCTTAATTTAAGGAGAAAATCATGACAGGTTTACACATTTTGCTGGTAATCGCAGCTGCAGCCCTTATCCTGATCGTTTTTATGATGGTAAGGATAGTTCCGAATCAGAAAGCTTCCGTAGTTGAAAGGCTCGGTAAATATTCAAGGACATTAAGGGCGGGATTCCATATTCTGATACCGTTCGTTGATAGGGTTGCTTATAAACACTCTCTCAAGGAAGTTGTTGTTGATGTCGTGCCTCAAAATTGCATAACGGCTGATAATATTACGATCAGCATTGACGGAGTTCTGTTTTTCAAGGTAATAAATCCTGAGAAAGCAAGCTATGGAATAAACGATTATGCAAGTGCTATCACTCAACTTGCGAAAACGACTATGCGTTCACAGATAGGTAAACTCTCTTTGGATACGACATTTAAGTCGAGAGAGGAAATAAATAATACCGTAGTCCAAGCTATTGATGAGGCTTCAGATGCGTGGGGTATTAAAGTTACCAGATATGAGATCAAAGATCTTGAACCGCCACAGTCATTAAGGGAAGCTATGGAGAAGCAGATGAGAGCAGAAAGAGAAAAACGTGCTCTTATAGCTAAATCAGAAGGTGAAAGACAGGCGCAGATCAATCTTGCCGACGCAGATAAACAGCAGGCTATCATGAGATCTGAAGGAGAAAAGATCAAACAGGAAAACGAGGCACTGGGTAAAGGTGCAGCAATATATGAAGTCGCAAAAGCTACTGCTCTTGGAATTAAAGAGATCGCAGGCGCAATTGAACAGCCCGGAGGAAAAGATGCTGTCAGCCTTCGTATAGCTACCGATTGGATTCAGTCATTCGGCAACCTGGCTAAAACAACAAATTCAATGATAGTCCCAACAAATGTTGCCGATATGGCCAGCATAACATCAATCTTGAGTAATGCTTACGAGTTCGGGAAAAAGAAACAGGATACTTAAGAGGAAAAGTAATAATGAAAAAAATTATTTTAGCATTGTTGGCATTGGTAATGTTAGCGGCGATATATTTAGGTTGCAGCAAAGAAAAGAATTATTCTGTCGAGATCAGAGACAGCGTAGAGATAATTAAGAACAAAAATATAGAATCGTCTCCTGAACTTCAATTAGACTTAAAACTAATAAATGATGTTGCCCTTGATAAACTAATACTCCCTGATAGCTTAACTGCAATTAGTTCTTTCAATAATTCAGCGCTTGATGACGAAGGCAATGTTTACATTTCAAGTTTTAAAAGTGCTGTCGTTTACAAGATTGATAAAGAAGGAAAATATTTGACTAATTTCCATAGAAAGGGTCAGGGTCCTGGAGAAAGTCTTATAATAGACGACTTTGATGTTATTGGCAACTTCGTGTATGTAGTTGGAGAGAATGGGAAAGTAGCTGTTTACACAAAAACAGGTGATTTCGTCAAACAGCTCAGGCTTATTGAAGGCAAATATAACGGACTTCAAATCATTAATTCCGGTAATGATATTATTTGCGCTACAAGAAGTACGATTTATGTTCCTGAAGAAAATAAGAATAATATTTCTATAGGCTTATTTCTGCTGGATACAAACAACCTTGAAAACTATTCGAAAATACTTGAAATCGAATCGTCAGTAGATCTAAACAATTATAGATATCTTATGAATGAGGATCAAAGACGAAGCAGCTTATACAATGGTAAGGTATTTTTTGAAGACCTCAGTTTTGATTTTTATGCTGTTGATGTTTATAATCTCAGTGGGAAAAAAATTAAACGAATTGAAAAGCAGACAAAAAAGATTGCCTGCTCAGATAAATTCAAGGCTGAGGTAAATGAAAAAGGCAAGAAAGTTACTATGGCAAAATTAGTGGCAGATTATATGAAACAGATATTGTGGATACATTCAGATAAAAATGGAAATTTATGGGTAAAGCCCGCAGTCGAAGGGTTAGATTTTGATCATCAGTTTTACGATGTCTTCAATTCGAACGGCGTATTTCTGAAAAGAATAAAATTACCCATCCCTGATACATATAAACGACTTATATTTGACAAAGACAAGCTTATAGCTATAGATGGCGACGGCTGTAGCCTAAAGGTTTTTGATTATGAATTCAATAAGTAACTAATTGTAATAATTTACAAACATGTTTTTTATTTTATCCTGAATAATAGTCGTTTCGTCGCATTTTTATTCATAAAACATAAATTCAGCTTTATATTGCTTCCTGAAAAATCAAGCCGGGGTGGAAATGATCTTAAATGCTGAGTACATAATCATAACCGACATAGGCAGTACAACCACAAAAGGACTTTTGCTGAAGCACGAACAGAAAAGTTCGGGTTATATTTTTAAAGATCAGTGCGATACTTTTACGACAGTGGAAAAACCTTTTGAGGATGTGAGGATCGGAGTTAACCGTATAATCGATACTTTTGAAAAAAGAAACGGTGTACGCATAAAAGATGAAGACGGCAGAATGCTTATCCCCTATCTTACTACAAGTTCGGCAGGCGGCGGGTTGCAGATAATGGTTTTCGGTCTTACAAAAAATGATACAGGAAAAAACGCAGAGATAACTGCTTACGGAGCAGGCGGAGTTGTTCTTAGGACTTTTACGATTGATGATCATGTAAAAGATATGGACAAGATCAGAATCATTCAAGACCTTAATCCTGATATGATACTCATGGCCGGCGGTTATGACGGTTACAATACCTACGGGATCATGCGCCTGATACAGGTTCTTTTTATTTCCCGGCCTTTACCGCGCTTTGTTAAAAACCTGAAAGTCCCGCTGATCTATTGCGGAAATAAATCAATGGTAAGGCATGTAAAAACACTTCTGAATCATGTTCTCGATGTTTATGTTACGCCCAATATCAGGCCGGATAACGAGAATTTGAACTACGAACCCGCAAAGCAGGAGGTTCACCGCATCTTTAAAGAATCAGTAATGGAAAGAGCGCCAGGCTATACCGATTTGAAAAGCCTTACTGCTACCGAGATACTGCCGACGCCTACCGGCGTAGAAAATATCTTAGCATTGTATGCTCAAAAAAGTTCCGAGAATGCTTTTCTGGTTGATATGGGAGGAGCTACCACAGATATTTATTCATGGATCAAAGGCGATTTCAGACGGTCCGTATCGGCTAATGTGGGACTGAGCTTTTCTCTCGCGAACATTCTCGCTCTGATCATCAAGACAAATAATATTAATATGCTTCTTAAGCATTTACCTGATAGCTACAATGAAAGTAATGTCCGAAATTACCTTAATAATAAAACAATTAATCCTGCTTATCTGCCTGTCAGCGATTCCGAGAGACTTCTGGAACAGGTCTGTGCGATCATAGGTTTTGAAATTTCATGGCGGCAACACCTTGAGTTGAATTTCAATAATCAGAGAAGCGATTTCTGGGATAAGCGGGAATTCTCGACAATTCGAAAATATATTAAGAGCAAATTTATCGGTCTGGCAAAATTAGCTAAAAACTATATGGAAAAAAAATTCGTGATAGATAAAGAAAGATCATTTTATCAATCTGACATTGATGTCATAATAGGCTCGGGCGGAGTAATAGCTTATGCCAAGAATGTGGAAGAGCAGATATTTATGCTGGCTGAAGGATTTAAACCCTACGGCGTTACCAGATTATGTGTTGATAAACCTTTCAAGGTTTCGCACATGGGTATGTTATCTGTGCTTGATCCTAAACTTGCTCTAGATCTTTTTGAAAGAGAGTGCCTGAGTGACATTGCTTATATTGTTGCTCCCGTGGGATTGATCTGGGAAGGAAGAAAAGTCCTGACGGCTAAAGATCAGGCAACCGGAAATGAAATCACCGTATCGGGAGGAAATTTTCATTATTTCCCTAATGGCGGAGATTTTGAATTCTCAACTACATGTGCGATCGGAGTTAAAGTTACAAAGAATCTTAATAGCTTCAAGCTGAACACAAAATTACCCGTACTTATTGACTGCAGAGGAAGAGATAAGAACTTTATCAATAAATCGCTTTTAGATTCAGGTATAAAGGAATTCTGTTTTAATTACGGAGATTTCGAATCGAAAATACCTCTGAACTGGATAGATACAGATCAGCTGAACGCAGAGAAAAGAAATATAACCCGTAAACTTCCCGTCAAAGGCGAAGTGCTGTGTAAGAAAGGCGATAGAGTCACAAGCGACCAGATCGTAGCTTTCAATAAAAATGAAGTACAGGGCAGATATATTATTGACCTTGCAAATTTTGATAACGGGCACAATAGATTCACCGAAGAAGAATTCAGGAACAGAATACTTGTTAATGAAGGCCGGATCGTTAAAAAGGATGAACCGCTGCTCAGAGGTTTTAAGGAAGAATTTTCAGCCACATTCGATCATGACATCGAAAAGGCACTGCATTCAAAGATCGTCGAACATGTATTCAATATGCCTTATGCCGGACTGATCAGAAAAATATATTATAATATCGGGCTTATTATAGCTGAAGAGATTTGCGATTACGCACCTCATTCGATAACTGTTTCTGATGACTTAAAGGTAAAACCTTCATTAGTAACAAATTACTTAAGTGTAAAGCAGGGTGACTTTGTCAGGGAGGGGCAGATCATAGCTCAGATTATTACGGAAAGCCCGACAGGCGCGGCCGGATATATAAAGGTTCATTCCCCCTCAACGGGTTTTGTAAAAGAAATAAATTCCATTACAGGCTGTGTAAAAATCCAGTATGAAGCAGATCCGTTTTATTTAAAAGCATTTGTTGACGGCAGGATCACTGAAGTTATCGAAAATCAGGGCGCGAAGATCGAAAGCAACTCAATTTGCCTTCAGGGAGCTATAGGCTTCGGCGGAGAGAATACCGGCAGGCTGATAGTAGGATGTTTTGTGGATTTACAGGCTTCTTTTACAGACACAAATGAAAATGAGAATATAATTATAGCTGTCAAAGACAGCTTAACTCCTTCGATGCTGGAATGGATCAAAAGTAATAATATCAAAGGGGTTATCGCGGCATCAATTGACAACAAAGAGTGGGTAAATTACCACAAAAAAGAGATCGGCGTAGCCATAACGGGAGATGAAGACCTCGGTTATTCGATCGTACTAATTGAAGGCTTCGGAATATCGCAGCTCGATGACAAACTATTTACATATCTGAAAAAATTTCACGGTCAGAATATTAGTATCAACGGGCGCACCCAGATCCGGGCAGGCATCATAAGGCCGCAGATAATCCTGCCTGCACGAGATTAGTTAATTTGAAAATTATTGACAATTATTTTTTTTTAGCTTAGATTTATGCCCGAAAACAAAATAACACAGGATAAGTTATGAAGAAGAATGTTTATGTTGTGATCGTTCTGTTGAGTTTTTTGCTGATGCTGAATGCTCAGACAGAAACCGGTTTCGTTGAGGAATCTGTTGATTTCACAAGAGGCGACGCAGTTTATTCAGGCACGTTATCAAAACCTGCAGGAGAAGGTAAATTTCCGGTCGTGATCATGGTCAGCGGAATGGGACCGCAGAACAGGGACTGGTCATTCGGAAAAAATTACAAGCTCGCAAAGATATTTGCGGACTATTTGAATAAGAACGGAATAGCCGTTTACCGCTATGATGACAGAGGTT
>Ga0209417_1006607_pt1 | contig 11734 bp, 9 predicted proteins | sample RifGroF2_FD_184002 | JGI IMG/M metagenome (GOLD analysis project Ga0209417, IMG submission 184002) | Groundwater microbial communities from Rifle, Colorado, USA - Groundwater F2 (SPAdes) (version 2) | ecosystem: Environmental > Aquatic > Deep subsurface > Groundwater | place: Rifle, Colorado... | reverse complement strand
TAGGATAACCTCTTCCCACCTCTCCTGTCAAACTAACAGAGCCATCTGCGCCCTCCTCAGAGGATGACAACATGATCCCTAGAAACCCGGCTCCTGGCGCGCTAATTTTTCGATCAGGGGCAAATCCCCCTCTAGAAAATCCAGCTCCTTGAGCCGTTGAACCTCGATCCAGAGGATCTGCTGAAAGACGCGGTTGGCAACCGGCGCCCGGTAATCATCCACACGGAAGAATGTCAGATCTACCTCCGTTCGATCGGGATAGAGATGCTTATGGCAAAAGATTTCCGTCGCTGATTGAACTTCAATACCCAGCTCCTCCCTCAGTTCCCTGCACAGCGCCGCCAGATTTCCCTCTCCCCGCTCCACTTTTCCCCCCGGAAATTCCCACTTGAGAGGAAAAGAGCCGTTTTCTTTTCGCTGGCAGACAAGCAGGCGGTTTTCCCGGTACAGCAAGGCCGCCACGACCTGGATCGTCACACCGTTCTCATCCATTCTTGCCGCCTACTCGTTCTTTTCTCTTTTCAGCACCAGGCAGCTTCCGTAAACGATGCTCAGAGTAGAGCAGACCAGCTCCCACCCTTCTTTTCCAAGTTCGTTCAGAACGTTCTCAGATAAATCGCTGGCCTGAAGGATGCGGTACTCAAATTTGTGCATAATTCCTCCCTTTTTCTAGCCCCGCCCGATGGCCAGGCATATCAGCAGATACCTTCCGTTGCCGTGTGTTTCGTTCGGCGCGCTGAGTAGAAAAAATTAACGATTTGGGTGACGCAGGACAAAGCGCCGGAGAGGCCGCTGGGATAGTACCTCAGTTCGATTGCGCCTCAATCAACCTATCGATGGCGGCGCCCAGCTGCTTGTGGGTGAAGGGCTTCGCGATATAACCGTCGCAGCCGCTCTCCAAACATTTCTCTCTATCCCCTGGCCTGGCAAGGGCAGTAGCCGCCAGAATTGGAATATCCTTGGTCCTTGGATTTTGTCGTATCCTGGCAGTTGCCTGGAATCCGTTCATCTTGGGCATGAGTATGTCCATAACGATCAGGTCGGGAGGTTCCGCCGTGGCCTTTTGTACGGCCTCTTGCCCGTCTTGCGCGACAGTGACGTCGTAGCCTAAGACCTCCAATTCCATCTGCATGACCTCGATGGTCCCAGGGTGATCTTCCGCAAGTAGGACGCGTTTTTTCATAAAGACTTCGATGCGCGAGATTTGAGCAGCTTCGTTTCAACGCTTATAACATGAATCCTAAATATGCAAGATTTTTTTATGCTGGAAGAAAAAGCAGACCTGGGAAGTGAGGAGCGAAGAAATCTGGCGCGCCCGGAGGGATTTGAACCCCCAACCCTCAGATCCGAAGTCTGATGCTCTATCCAGTTGAGCTACGGGCGCGTATTCGGTATCAGAGATCCTCATCGCCTATCACCGAGGGGGGGGAGGGTTGCGGCTTGTTTCCGGAGCCGTTCGACTGCGCCGGCGGATTCGCCTTCGGACAAGGACTCTCGCTGGCAAAACCCATAACATATCCGGCGGTTTGATAGAAGACGCCGAGGAAGGGGCTGCCGATCACGCTCGCGGCAATAGTTCCCAAGACACTGCCGACAAAACCGCCGGTCTTGGCTCTATCCACGCGGTCAGAACATCGAGGTGTAATCGATGGAGCGGCTGAGGCTGATGGAGCAGGGTTCGCCGAATTTTGCTTTCGCAGCGCGCACCCTGAACCGAGAAAGGTCACAGCCAAAAAAATAAAAAGAAGAGGCTCGATCCGTTCGGAAACTTTCAAACGTTTTCCTGCCTTCTCGCCGATCTAGCAGTGTCAGACATCCGGCCCAGAGCTTTCACCGCACCCCTTTGTTTGCCGCCTTCGAACGACTACTGGAAATAGACGACGCGCAGCCCCTTTTCGCCAAAGAATTTTTGCAGGCGTGCGGGGATCGCGCGGTCCGTCAAAAACAAGGAGCGATGGACCAGAAAAAATCCTGCAAGGCTCAATACGATCTTGTCCTTCGCCCCGCCTTCGGTTGCGGAGAAGCGGTGTTCCCGGTAAGCCGTTTTCTCCCCCAGGAACTCCAAAAGACGCGCGATCAATTCACGGGAGGAAAGCGCCGCAAGATCGATCTCGATTACTCTGAGACCTTCCCTCTCTTGCAAGGCTCTTTTCAGCTCCTCCCCAACAGCGCGGAAGAAAAGAGCGACTTTCTTGCCTCCGATTTCAAAACGTCTATCGATTTTCGCGTCTAACCGGATCCCTTCCCGCAAAGGAACGGAGAGCTGCTCCCCGCTGGAAAAACTGATTTCGTAGGACTTAAGTAAAGCGTCGACCAGAGCCCCTTTCTCGCGCGGCCAGCTCTCGACCCGACTCTCCACCTCCTGCCCCTTTACTGCCGGTGCAGCCGGGACCCGAGGAAAGGGAGAAGATGGAATCAATATCTCCTTTAAACTCATCCCTTTTAACGAGAGATAGTCCTTGAGGTAATCCGGCGTCCTGCCGGGGTCATCTGTGAGATTTATAATAAGCACTTCCTGCCTCCCGCCGCTCTCTTCCGGGGCAGCGACCATCCATTCCCCTTTCACCTGCAGACCAACTCCTCCATCCTGGATCTCAACCGGCCGGTTGGAAGGCAGGGACTGGAAACCCAGGCGGGCAAGCAGATTGCTCACGGTGTCGTGAAGGGAATCCCCTTTCTTCACCGAGACGACCTGGGCGGCGGAGCCCTGCCCCTCCAGTTTGGATCGGAGAGAAGGAGGGATTTTTCCCTCCGTGTCGAGAATCACCTTCTGCTCAACCTTGGGATTTCGAATAACGGGGTAAGAGTCGCGGTCAATCCGGATGTTTCCTTCCTGGAGGGCCAGGACTTCTTCTCCTCCCCGCTGCGTCTCATTTCCCAAAGCCGCCATCACCTGCTCCAAAAGCTGCATGTTCTCCCGCACGGGGAGTTTTCTTCCATAATCCAACCCGACTATCTCCACAGGCTTCGCCGGCTCAACAGCGGCAGGCACAGCCGCCAGCTTTCCGGAGCCGGGAAAGAGGATGCCCTCCCCTGTAAATAGGAAGTTCCAATTCTTCTTGCCTGGATTGAGTTCTTTTACCTGCTCAAAGGTGTTCCGGATCTCCTTCTTTTCCTGGATGTTAAACTGCTCGCGGAGGATCTTAAAAAGGTAATCCCCTTGCTTCACCCTATAGATTTTAGTTTCTCCCGCCTCCCCCTTCCCCGTAGGGACTTCTATGCCCAGGATCTCATCCGGCCGGATCGGGATAAAGATTGTCTGGCCCACTTGCAGGATATTCGGCTTTTTGACATGAGGATTCAGTGCTCCGATTATGACCAGATAGCGGCTAAAGCGCTTCTCCGACAGCCCTTTTTCCTGGATGAGTATTCGCCACAGCGAGTCTCCCCGAGTGATGACCTTTTCCTCTCCCTCGACCGCTCGTCCCTTATACTGGAGCTTCTTTAGCGGCGTCTTGCGCAGATGCAACTGAGCGCGCTCCTCTTCCTTTCCCGCAGCGGGACGCTCCTGCGTCATTGCCGGGGCCGCGAAAAAAACGGCCAAGAACGCCGTCGCAACTAAGAGCAATAGTTTCCTTATGCGGGTGGACTTCATCTCACCTTCCATATGGTTCCTCCAGGGGTGTCTTCCAGAGTGATCCCCCTCTCCTGCAACTCTGCTCGAATCCGATCCGCCTCTTGCCACTGCTTCGCGCTTCGCGCCCGGTCTCTTCTTTGGATCAGCTCCTCGATCGCCTGCGCAGACAGACCGTGATTGCGCATCCATCGCTCCCTTTTCCGGCGCAGAAAGAGCTCCGCTTTCTCCTGAAATAAACCCAGAACCTCTCCTGCGCTCTTCATGGCCAGCACGCGGGCGGACAGCCCGGCAGTTTTACCCTCATCCAGCCGGCGGTTAAGAGCATGGATTTCATCAAAGATAAACGCCAGCGCCCTGGGGGTGTTGAAATCCTCATCCATTTCCCGGCGAAACTCATCCAGCACCGCCTCATCTGGAATCGTGCCGCCGTTTGCAGGAACTAAGCGGTCCAGCCGGTCCATGGTTTCATAAATCCGCTCCATGCTCTTTTCCGCATCCTCCAAGCCCTGATCGAAAAAGTCAATCGGGCTGCGATAATGACTGCCAAGGAAATAGTAGCGTAGCGTGGCCGCCTCGTAACGCTCAAGTATTTCTCGAATTGTGTAGATATTACCTAATGATTTAGACATCTTTTCCTGATTTATATTAAGGAATCCATTATGTATCCAATAGCGCGCAAACGGGCAGTCGAATGCCCCCTCCGACTGGGCGATCTCGTTCTCATGATGGGGAAAAACCAGGTCTCTTCCGCCGCCGTGAATATCAAAAGGCTGACCCAAATACTTTGTGCTCATTGCCGAGCATTCTACGTGCCACCCGGGTCTCCCCTCACCCCAAGGGCTCTCCCAGAATGGCTCCCCCTCTTTGCTTGCCTTCCACAGAGCGAAATCCATGGGAGATCTCTTGCGCTCATCTACCTCGACCCTGGCGCCGGCCTCTAACTCCTCGATCTTTCTGCGCGAGAGCTTTCCATACCCAGGAAATCGCTCCACCGGGAAAAAAACATCGCCGTCGATCCTGTAAGCCATACCCTTCTCTTCGAGCCGCCGGATCAGTGAAATTATCTCTGGAATATGCTCCGTGGCCTTGGGCTCATGTGTTGGGGGGAGAAGCCCTAGAGCAGCGCTGTCTTGGGAAAACTCTCGGATATACCTGGTTGCAATCGCTTCCGACGTTGTCCCCTGCTCCTTCGCCCGCTGAATGATCTTGTCGTCCAGGTCGGTAAAGTTCCGAACGAAAGCAACCTGATAACCCAAAAAGCACAGATAGCGGTAAATCACATCGAAGGTGAGGAGCGACCGCGCGTGGCCTACATGACAGGAATCGTAGACCGTAACCCCGCATACGTACATCCGCACCTCACCCGCTTTGATAGGAATAAAGGGTTCCTTCCTACCTGAAAGGGTATTATGGATCTGGAGGCCCATGAATAAAATGCTTTTTTACTCCATCATACGGATTGACCGCTGATTTGCAAGGGAAATCTGAGGTGGGCTCTTGCGAAAGGCGCCAAAAAAGCATAGACAACCATCTCATGGCTTCACAAAGGCAATTCGCCAAATACTATAACGACTTGCGCGAGTTCATTGCGGTCCTGGAAGAGAACGGGAAGCTTATTCGTATTCGACGCGAAATCAATAAGGATACTGAGCTTCAACCTCTGGTGCGCTGGCAATTTCGCGGCTTGAAAGAATCCGAACGCAAGGCTTTTCTCTTTGAAAACGTCACTGATTCCAAAAATAGAAAATATTCCAGCCCGGTTCTGGTCGGTGGACTGGCGGCATCGGCTGAAATCTATTGCCTGGGTCTGAAGTGCCGCGCCGAAGAAGTCGCGGACCGCTGGATCTACGCCATGGATCATCTGCTGGAGCCGGAGATAGTCGGCCGCGGACCGGTTATGGAAGAGATCCATAAGGGAAAAGAGCTTCTCAGCCACGGCGGCTTTGCGGAGTTTCCCGTTCCTATTTCGACCCCTGGTTTTGACAACGGTCCCTACATCACTGCAGGCCACTGGATCACAAAGGACCCTGAGACCAGGAAGAGAAACGTCGGCAATTACCGGGGATTGATCAAGGGACCGGGGTTAAGCGGGATTATGTCCGGCACGCCACAGGATCTTTCCCGCCATTGGGAAAACTGCAGAAAAAAGGGGATTCCGCTGGAAGTGGCGGTAGCTGTCGGCACGGTTCCTGCCGTTTCCTACACGGCCACGCAGAAGGTCCCCCCGCATATCGACGAAATGGCTCTGGCCGGCGGTCTGGTTGGGGAACCGATCAGGCTCGTCAAGTGCCAAACCGTGGACCTCGAGGTCCCGGCCACTGCCGAGATCGTTCTGGAAGGGATTATACCGACAAATTATCTTGAAGAAGAGGGGCCATTCGGCGAGTCGATGGGTTATGTGGACCCCAGGACATTGAGCGCCGTCTTTGAGCTCACCTGCGTCACGCACAGGAAAAATCCCATATGGGTATCGATCATCAGTCAGGTAACGCCCAGCGAGAGCTCCAAGATCAAGGCGATGGGAATGGCGACCCTCATCCACCGATCTCTCAGACAGAAGGGTTTTTCCAGCGTGCTAGAGGTCTCTCTTATGGAGCCGCTGGTCAACCTGCGCCCCTATGTTGTCCTCAGGATGAAAAAAAGAGACGACCAGGATCCCTGGGCGGCAATGGATGCGCTGCTGGATTACGGCGACCGGGTAGGAAAGTTGGTTATTGCAGTCGACGAGGATATCAACCCGCATGATCCTATCGCCGTCACCTGGGCGATCACCCATCGCTCCCAGCCCAGTAGGGACATCAAGGTTGTGGGCAATCGGCCTTTCGGCGCCACCCCGATCGGCATGGTGGCTACCCATCCATCGAGCCGCTACGAGAATTCGGAGTCATCACTCTTGATTGACGCAACCAGGAAGGCTGATTTCCCTCCGCTGTCACTCCCGAAAAAAGAGTACATGGAAAGGGCCAGAGCGATTTGGGAGGAGCTAGGCCTCCCCAAGCTCGAGCCTCAAGAACCCTGGCATGGTTACCTTTTGGGCCTGTGGCCGGAGGAATTGGACGAGGAGGCGAGAATGGCAGCCCAGGGAGACTCCGACAAGGTAGGCGAAAAACTGAGAGGAACCAGGGTCCCGGTAGGTGAAGGCGAAACCCTCGGCTCGATGAGGGCGAAGTGGGGACGCACCCATTCGGGCAGGGCGGAATAATTTCTACTACAAACTACGCTTAGAAATATCAGGAATAAAGTAAAGGAAGGTATATGAAACAACACCGTTCGCTGATGCTTACTCTTATCTCTTTTCTTCTTCTAAATCCGGCGACCGTCTTAGCGCAGAAGGCGGCCTACCCCAAGGAGCCGATCCGTATGGTGATTACACATGCCGCCGGGGGAACCACGGATATGGCGGCACGCCTTATCCAATCCTTCCTGCAAAAATATTTGGGCGTGCCTGTAATTATCGACAACATGCCGGGGGCCGGCGGCAACGTCGCCCGTTCCTACGTTTTTAGACAGCCTGCGGACGGCTATACCCTTCTGGTCAGCCAGCAACCCTCGATGTCGAGCGGGCAGATCGTCTCCGGGGGCAAATTCGAGGTTCTGAAATTCGTCCATGTCTTCAACATCGCCGGGCGCAACTATGACTGCGTCGCCGTAGCTGGCAATTCCCCGCTTAAAAACATCGACGATCTCAAGAAAGCCTCAGCCTCCCAGTCGCTCACCTCGGCGGGCACAGGGATCGGCAGCAATGCCTACATCCTGGCTATGCTCCTCAAATCCAAGGCGGGCGTCAACATGATTTACGTTCCCTTCAATAGCGGCAGTGAAGCGGCATTGGCGCTGGCCGGAGGTCAGACGCAAATGGGAACCGGGGCTCTGGATAGCTACTGGCCCCTGCACGAGCAAAAGCGGCTGCGGATCATCGCCGTGGCAGGACCCCAGAGAGATGAGTCCCATCCCGAATTTCCCACGGTCGCTGAGCTGGGTTACCCGGAGATTAAAATGGATCAGATGACCGGTGTCTTCGCCCCTCCCGGACTGCCCGATGACCACCTGAAGATCCTGGTCGCCGCATTTCAAAAATCTTTTGCCGACAAAGAATATCTCGCTGCCGCGGACAAGGCGAAAATGACGCTTCAGCCTCTAGCCCCGGCTGAATTTTATAAGGCCTCTGCGGGGATGTTCAAAACGATTCAAGGGATGGAGTCAATATTGAAACAGGCAAAGTAAGGAGACCGCCATAGCAAAGATATCACCCCTTGAATCGTTCCTTTTATTTCTCCTGGCTGGATTCGCCGGCCTGTTTCTGTTTTTCACAAAGGATTTTAATCCGACGGCCGCGCTGTTTCCACGCCTGGTGGCTGCCTTCAGTCTCTTTTGCATTGCCCTCTCCCTGGTGTTTCAGTTTATGGGAAAGGGAAAAACTGCGCCGCCGGAAAAAACAACGGAACAAAATCCCGAATCGGTCTCCTGGCCCGCTACATTAACTCTTCAGGGTGGCTACATTATCCTGATTTATGTCATCGGTTTTTCAGCCGCCACACTTTTCTATCTGCTTTTGTCTCCCTGGCAAATGCACTATCGCCGCTGGGGCGTTATTTTGCTTCACGGCCTCCTCTTGACTCTGTCTGTCGCCGTATCCTTTCACTGGCTTTTTCATGTCCGCTTGCCCAAAGGTCTCATTGGCATTCCATGGTAGAGAGCAGATCGCGTTATGTGGATTGATGGTTTTCTGACAGCCCTTCAGCCGCTCAATCTCCTTTATCTGGTCATGGGGTCGGCCATCGGCATGGTGATCGGAGCTTTACCGGGACTCGGCCCCCTTTTCGGCGTGGCCCTCATGCTGCCCCTAACCTACGGGATGCCGGCGGCCACAGCGATCATTTTCCTCTCCGCGGTTCATGCGGCGACAGCCTACGGCGATTCCTTCGCCTCCATCATGATCAATACGCCGGGCGGCGTGGGCTCCGTAGCCTCCTGCTGGGATGGTTACCCCATGTCACAAAAGGGGCAGGCCGGGGTGGCGATGGGCATATCCACTCTTGGCTCTTTTATCGGCGGGGTTCTCGGCTGGATCTCTCTCGTTCTCCTCTCCCCTATCCTCATCTGGGTCGCGCTTAAAATGGGACCGTCGGAGTACTTCATGGTCGCCTTCATGGCATTATCTCTGCTCGCTCTGGCATCCGGGGGGCAGGTTCTTAAGGGACTTTTTCTTGGAGGGATTGGTCTGCTTCTCTCTTTCATCGGGCGGGACCCCATTACGGCGGAGCCACGCTTCACGTTCGGCCTGGACTACCTTGAGGATGGTCTCCCCTTGGCGCCGGTTGTTTTAGGTCTTTTCGCCCTTTCCCAGGTTTTAGTTCTCGCCGAGGAAGGCGGAACCATCTCCCAGTTCCGCACGATCGGAAAGGTATGGGAGGGTTTCCGTCTGGTTCTGCGCCTGCCGGCCACCATTTTCAGGGCAGGTGTGGTTGGCATTTTCATGGGAGTTTTGCCGGCGCTTGGGCTCTCCTCGGCCAATGTCGTGGCATACTTTGTCGAGAAGCGGGCCTCCAAGCATCCTGAAACTTTTGGTCACGGTGAGCCCAGAGGGCTATTGGCCCCTGAAATCGCCAAGAATGCCTGCATCGTAGGAGACCTGATCCCCACTTTTACATTGGGGATTCCCGGTTCCTCGGTAACAGCCATCTTCCTGGCGGCAATGATCATGCATGGGATACAGCCGGGGGTCGAGTTCTTTTCCCGCTCAGGCAGTCTTCCCTACACGGTCTTTGCCGGGATACTCTTGGCGCAGATTTCCTTTTTCCTGATGGGTATCCTCTTTGCGCGTCACTTCGCCAAGGCCGTCCTGATCCCCAATTCCCTCCTGGTCCCGCTCATTGTTGTCCTGAGCTTCGTCGCCTCGATAACACTGCGGGGAAATATGGAAGATGTCGTCCTCACTTTTGTATTTGGAATCGTAGGATACCTGATGAGCCGCTATCGCTATCCCGGCGCCTGTCTCGTTCTGGGGCTTGTCCTCGGCGATCTGGTAGAGGCGAATTTTCACCGTGCGCTTCTTATCGGCCGCGGCTCCTATTTGGTCTTTGTCACCCACCCTATCTCCCTGACCCTCCTCATCCTGACAATTTTGATGCTCGCATGGCCCTACCTGAGTCTGCTGTGGAAGCGGAGGCGTTCGGCAACGGCACGGTAGCAGCAGACCGCCGTTGACACGTCAAAGGTCAGAAGATATTCTCCAAATTCATGAAACAGCACGTCGTCCTCAAAGTTAACGGAGAAGATTACGAAATCGACATAGAGCCCAACAAGTTGCTGCTCCACGCCCTGCGTGAAGAGGTAGGACTGACCGGCACCAAAGAAGGCTGCAGCATCGGCGTCTGCGGCGCTTGCAGCGTGATCGTGGACGGAAGGCTGGTGAGCTCCTGTCTGACCCTTGCCATCGCCTGCCAGGGTAAAGAAATCACCACTATCGAAGGGCTGGCCAAAGACGGGAAGCTCCATCCCGTCCAGCAGGCATTTCTCGAATACGGCGGTTTTCAATGCGGTATCTGCACGCCGGGACAGATCATAGCCGCCAAGGCGCTGCTGGATCAAAACCCCAATCCTTCGGAAGAAGAAGTTAAAGAATGGATGTCAGGCAACCTTTGCCGCTGCACCGGCTATTATAAGATTTTGGAGTCCGTCATGGCAGTGGTGCATAACAAAATCAGCGCGGATTTTCAGCTGCAGCGCGAGCACAAGACCGCCAAGATCCAAAGTCTGAACGTTTACAAACCGCACTAGCGGTTATTAGTTACTGGTTACTGGTTACTAGTTATTCGTTAGTAGTTTTGAAATTTGAGATCTGATCCTTCGACGAGCTCAGGATCATGCTGAGCCAAGTCGAAGCATGAGATTCTGCGTTGCAGATATGAAAACAGAAAAATTCTCCGTAGTCGGACATCGAGTCAACAGAGTTGAGGGATACGAAAAGGTAACCGGCGAGGCCAGGTATGTCGCCGATGTCGTCCTCCCGGGAATGTTGATCGGGAGAATTCTGCGCAGTCCCTACCCTCACGCGAGAATCGTCAGGATCGACACCGGCAAAGCGGAAAAGCTGCGCGGGGTTCGAGCGGTGGTCACAGCCGAGGATACGATCAAACAGGGCTGGGGCGCCTTCTTCCCGGATCAGTACCCGCTTTCGGTCGGAAAGGCTCGCTACGTGGGCGAAGAGGTGGCGGCCGTAGCAGCCATCGATCAAAGCATCGCGGAAGAAGCGTTGGAGCTTATCGACGTAGAGTGGGAGGATCTTCCGGCCGTTTTCGATGCCGAGGAGGCGATGCAGGAGGGGGCGCCGCTTATCCACGAGGACAAACCGCGCAACATAGCCATGACGATTGACGTCGAAAGAGGCGATGTCGAGCGCGCCTTCGGGGAATCGGATCTGATCGTCGAGGACACTTTCGAGAGCGTGCCCCAGTGGCACTGCGCTATCGAGACGATCGGCAGCGTCGCCGACTACGCAGCCAACGGGAAATATACCATTTACATGAACACCCAGACGCTTTTTTCCGCCCGGGTGAGGATCGCCGCCGCTCTCGGCGTAAGGGAAACCGATGTGCGGATCATCCAGACCGCCGTAGGCGGCGGCTTTGGCGGAAAGTCTTGTGACGACAACAACGCCGTCGTTGCTGCCATCTTGGCACGCAAGGCGCGGAAGCCCGTCAAGATCATCAACACGCGCGAAGAGGAGTTTTTGGCCGGCCCCCGTCCGAGAGTCAACATGAAGATCTGGGTAAAGATGGGCTTTAAAAAAGATGGACGCATCCGCGCCAAACATATTCGCGTTGTCGCCGATAACGGCGCCTACTCCGGCAAGGCGCCCGCCATTACCGGAGTCGCCGCCCTGCGCCACGACACCTGCTACAGATACTCGGACGTTAAAACACAAGCCTACCTGGTCTACACCAACAAGATTCCCACCGGCGCCTTCCGGGGCTTCGGCAATCCCTCGGCGGAATGGGCGGTAGAGCAGACCATCGATAAGGCCGCTCATGAACTTGGCATCGACCCGCTGCATATCGCCCGCCTTAACGCTGTCGAGCCCGGCTATGTCTCGCCTCACGGCAACCGGGTAAACAGCTGCGAGCTCAAGCAATGCATCGACAAGGTCGAGAAGTT
>Ga0209417_1006599_pt1 | contig 11740 bp, 7 predicted proteins | sample RifGroF2_FD_184002 | JGI IMG/M metagenome (GOLD analysis project Ga0209417, IMG submission 184002) | Groundwater microbial communities from Rifle, Colorado, USA - Groundwater F2 (SPAdes) (version 2) | ecosystem: Environmental > Aquatic > Deep subsurface > Groundwater | place: Rifle, Colorado... | reverse complement strand
GGGTCTGAGGGACATACGAAAGCGCCGTCCCTGCTGGTGGCTGTCGCAGGTTTATGGTTGTTCAGATACGTGTAGCTTATCTCTGCAAACCAATAAGTAGCTGTGGACAAAGGCGTGGAGAAAACTTTGCCGTACGACGGCAGCAAATCGTTGTAGTCAGACGCGTATGTCAATGTGGCAAGCCCGACTTGCTTGAGATTACTTGCGCATGATGCCCTTTTGGTGAGTTCCCGGGTCTTTTGCAAAGCGGGAAGAAGCATGGCCGCCAATATCGCTATTATCGCTATCACGATGAGGAGCTCAAGAAGAGTAAATTCCCTATTTTGGGTTCTCGATTTCTTTTTCATTTTTTTCAAGCCTTTTAATATGATGTTACAGTGAAAATCACAGGCACCGCGTCATTGTCATAACGCTTCAGAGTCAGCTGTTTTATTTTTCTTGCCGGATAGGGATTCGCCCATTCTATCATATAGAGGGCGGCATTTGAAGCGCCTGCCGTTTTAATATCATGAGTGTATCTTGTTCCCTGCATGAAACGCGTACTTGGGACAGGGATGATATCATTGGTGTTAAATCCCATTCTCAGGGGCAGTATTTCAGTCGGCCCCTCTTCATATTCAATCCTTATTTCTCCGACAGGGACGCCATAAAGATACTTGAGATTTTTTCCTTTTAAAGTTTTTTTCTTATCCTTGGGCACATATGCAGCCTGGAGAATAAAAAAGCCTTTTGCCGTTCTGTCAAGCTTGACAGAAATTTCGGGCTTTTCAGGCGTTGCCGCGACAAGGTCATTTTCTCCGGCCTTGGCGAATGATACCGGAATAAAGGCAATTTCTTTTGTTTCCATGTTGATTAAAGGGGCGGATTGGGGATCGCCGAAGCACTCTTTCGTACTTGCGTTTGCGTATGGCGAAAGGTCGATTGTTTTAAACACGAGTTGATAAGCGGTGCGCCTTTCGGGGAAGTTGTAAAGGGCATTTACATTGTTGAGATAACGCCTGCGCCACTCGCCCAGAGGAAGCTGACTGTCCCGTTTGAAATTCCAGTTGTAATCGGCGGCCCTGAAGATGGCATGCGAGTAATCGGCGCATATTTCATCGGGCCTGCCCCATGAAGTTTTGATGGCGAGCCAATATGAGATACATCCGTGCCCGGAGACCAGTTTTATATCCTGTTCAGGCAGGGTATTGAACTGATTAGTGGTGTCAAACATTTTGAAGCCCTTTTCCGTCAGTTCCCTTGTGCCGTCCGGACATGACCTCATGGACCAGTTGGACATGATTATGTCGCGGGGTATTTTATCGAGAGCTTTTGATATGTTCAGAGGGTAGCCTCCGTTGTGTCCTTTGAGGAGCATGTCACAGAACATCACCATTTGAATTCCGCGCTTTTTGAAGTAGTCATTATTCTTAATCAGTTCATCCGCGAAGATTTCCCACCTTTTTTTGCCCATGAAAGAATCCTTGACCGCCTCCTTGGGCTGTGTCCACCATTCGTCGTGCCAGATATGGAAATACTTTGTTTCCGGCGCGGATGAGAGTATCTCGTCATAGATGCCGAAGAGAAAATCATGCCATTTTTCATGCAGTACATTTACCTGTTTTACCGAATATCCCGGCTCCTGAAATTCAGGGTAGGCCCTGGTTATGAAATTACTGTGCCCGCCGGACTGGAAGGCAGGCACGAATTCAATAAAATGCTCCTTCGCGAATCTTGCGATTTCGGCATAATCTTCTTTTGAAATCATCTCATTTATTCTGCTTATTCCACTTGTTTTGTCATATTCAAAATTTATCGGAATGTGAAATGAGTAAAAATTATATTTATTTCCCGCTATATAGGTTTTAATGTAGTTTTTTATGTCGTTTACATTGTATTTTTCCTCTTTTGCCGACATTACGGTCTGGTGAACGATTCTGAAAGGAAGCTCCGGCCAGTCGACAATCCTGGCGCAGCCTATGGACATTTCATGCTTCTTTATGAGGTTTGCCTTCAGAAGCTGCACAAATGAGACCACGCCGTAATAAAGCCCGGCTTCGTCCGAGCCTATTATCGTGACTTTTTCAGGTTTCACATCCAGATAATAGCCCTCGGCGGGAAGCTTGTTCAGAATTTCCAGGGTTTCTTCATCAAGGTTTTTCGCGTCTTTTTTCAGCATCATGGAAAAATATTTCCCCTGGACATTTTCAGATGTTATCGGAGGGAGAATATTAAAAAGATTGAGCAGTGCCTCCGTTCTCATGAAACGCGCTGTTTTGCGTGTGCGTTCGGAAGCGTCCCGCGCTAACGCTATCGGCGTTTTACCATCAAAGGAAAAACGGCCTTCCGTAAGTTTTATTTCCTTGGGCTTCGGATTCAAAAAGATATCGCCGAAAATGATTTCAGGCGGGAGATTCATATTGAAATTCAATGAGGAGGGCAGGATATTTTTTCCGTTGATTTTTCCGCAAAGGACTATCCGGTGCGCGCCATCCACGGGGGCCTTGATGCTGAAAGGACAGCTGAATTGTCCGGCGTTGTCGCTTTCCGCTGAGAGTTTTTCCTGAATAAGTTTTGCGTAAGGATCGGCTATGAAGAGCTGAAGTTCAAGTTTCCCTTTTTCCGTTAGCTTTCCTTTCAAGGTGAGTTCGCCTGTTTTTGCCGAGTTGATTGACAGGTTTGAGAAAGATGTTTCGGCCGTGCCGATAAACGCAAGAGCGAAAGTTTTCGGGACGTTGAGCCTGTTTTCCGCTGGAAAGATAGAGGATATCTCATTGGCGGAATGATTTTCTCTGGCTATCTGTAATCCGAAAGGTATCCCCGTTTTTAGTCCCAGAACATCCAGCGGTATCTGTACTTCCAGAGTCCATTCTTTCCCTGAGATTCTGCTTTTGTGCGGGTATTCAGGATTCCAGGCCTTATCAAAAATGAAAGCCTCCGCCGTCTGATCGAAACGATGATGATAATCGGCAACCGTATCTATCGGATTAATTACAAGGTGTCTGTATGATTTGGCGTCAAGGACATCGTCAACCATTATTTCAACGCAGTCGTCCTGCCATATCGACATATCCCTTTCTTTTTGTTTGGCAATGAGTTTTGAAGTGTCGGCGCATTGCATCCGAATGCCTATGTACAGATTTCTCCCGTCTGAAAAAAGAAGGGTCTCGGTTTTTTCCTTTGCCTGTTCAGCAGTTTTATTGATGAGGAACATCTTGTCAAACTTGCGTGCCTTTTGCCATACTGCTTCATTGAGTGTACCATCAAGGACAATCTCTTGCTTTTCTTTCAGTTCCGGTATGACAACTGCATTCACGGAACTTACGGGAAGCCCCGAGGCGCATGGTTCAAGCCTGAAATCGCCGACGGAAAAAGCCGTATCCTGATTAGTGAAAAAATAACAGTATTTCATTTGCGAAAGCTTTTTTATCTTCTCCTGTTTTGAAGCGGAGTTTTCAGCCTTCAATATGATTTTTTTCCATTCGGAAGAATCCAGATTGATATTCCACCTGCCGCTTGCTCCGTTGAGGTCCGTAACGACAAACTGCACCTTCCTTTCCTGCCCGTTATTCTTTATCCAGAAAGAAATCGCGTCGTAATCCCTTGAACGCCATTCGCCGCCTTCCTTCAGAGAAGGGCCCAGGACTTTTGCGCCGCCTTCCTGACTTTTAAATTCGATCTTGATTACGGGTTCTTTAGCGGGGGTCTTATCCGAAGGAAAACTCATTTCCACTTTTTGCCCTTTGTTTCCCTTGTTTATCCACCAGTGCCTGGCATCGAATACCTTTTCAGGGAACAAGGAGATTTCCCCGCTGGCCGGGAGCTGACCGGGCTGAATACTGTTATCGGCGGCATAAGTTGCGGAGGATAAAAAGAAAACGAATAAAACTGATATCGAAACGCAAAAGTTTTCCATTTGTCCGTACATCTCTAAGACCCTCCTTTAGCAGTTTATGCAATCTATTGCGTAAATTAATTGAATTATACCATTAATCTTTTCTTTTGTCAATATCCTGCGGAAAAATTCTTGTTATAAAAATTTGGAGAAATTTGGAGAAATCAATCGCTTTCACTGAAAAACGTTGTTTTTCTGTGGGCGTATATTGACTGGAGTATTCCCAGATAGATAAGCGATGTAATCATAAAGGACCCTCCGTAGCTTATCAGAGGCAGGGGAATTCCGGTAACCGGCATAATCCTTATGCTCATGCCTATGTTTATCACGGAATGCGTAAAAAATATGGCCGCGATGCCGACAGACAGGTATCTTCCAAATTCATCCCTGGCCATAATCGCCGTCCGGAGTGCGGAAAATATGAGCATAACGTAAAGTATAACAATTGACGCGGAGCCGATGAAACCTGTTTCTTCCGCTATCACAGAAAAAATAAAGTCAGTATTTGAAACAGTTTTCGGAATAAAACCCAGTGTATTCTGTGTGCCCTGCATAAAACCTTTTCCCGTCATGCCGCCGCTCCCTACCGCCAATTCGGACTGGAGCTGATTCCAGCCTCTGTTACGGGGATCTCTTTCGGGGTCAAGAAATACGAGTATTCTTTCTTTCTGATAGTGAGACAGGAACGGATACGCGGCCGGGACGACCGCAATGCCCAGGAGGGCGAAAAGAATACCGTTTTTCCAGTTGAGGTTTGCGACAAAGAGGATTACGGCGACTGTCGGTATGAGTACGAGAGAACTTCCCAGATCAGGCTGTTTGAAAATCAGAAAAAACGGTATTCCCGCTATTATGGCAAGGAGAGCAAGAGTAGTGAATTTATTCGCGTTGAAAAACTTCATGCTGAGAAGCCATGATACGAGGAGAAGCACAGCGAATTTAGCGAACTCCGAGGGCTGTATCCGTATTGAAAAAACTTGGAGCCAGCGCTTGGCGCCGTAAATCTTCAGGCCGTGAGAGGAAAGCACATAGAGCAGCAGTACAATACAGATTATGTAAACAGGAATTGCCCAGTAACGCAATGACCTGTAGTTAGAGAAGGTCAGAAACGTCCAGACACAAATCCCCAGCCCTGCCCAGCCCAACTGCTTTTCCCAGAAGTGAAGAGCAGTCGGGTCCCCCGTCTGCTGTCCGGTACCGTAAATGAAAAGTATACCTATGCTTATCAGCCCGAGCATGGGAAATATCTGAGCAAAATCAAGCCGCCGGAAAAGAAGTTTCAGGCGCCGCCACTTGTGAAAGACTTTATTTTTACTGAAATAGGCCATAATAATGTGTCAAGAGAAAATATTTTAATGCTTAAATATACAGGGTGAATGAGGAAAGAAAAATTCCGTTTTCAAAATAATCATACAGAGTTTTACTTATCCAGAGAATCGTCTTTGAGGATGCTCTGGACGGCATTTGAATTCAGCAGCGCCATAAGGCTTTTTCTGCATTTTTTCTCGGTATGTTTCCTGACGGTGAACTCAGGGTTCAGCACCATTGTAGCATGAGCGAGATGGTAAACGTATTCAGACATTTCATAAGATGAAATCGGCAGGGTTTTGTACTTCCTGTCGATAAGCTCGTAGTAAAGCTGTTTGCCGCAGGTTACGCCTTCGTCCACTTTCATTGTAAAATTAAGGTCCTCATTTAAAAGCGTTTCGGTGCGATAAAGAGCGCATATTGCCCGTATGTAGAAATCATTTCTGGGCGAAGAGGGATTAAGCTTTCTGAGCCATTCCTGAACATCTGTGTATTTCTTCAGAAAAAGCTGCCATGTCGGCTTTATTTCGAGCTTGCCGCTTCCGGCGCAGGCCAAAGCGCTGTCTTTCAGCATAAAATCAACCAGCCATTTGAGCCAGCCTTCTTTTCTGACAAAAGTATCCGAATGCATGGCAAGGAAAAACTCGGAACTTGCGGCTTTTAATCCGAGGTCAAGGCCTGTACCCTGGGCCCATGAACCAGACTTGGGAACGCCTTCCGGCCGTTCTATGAGCTTTATCCACGAAAGTGAACGAAGATAATCGAGAGACGCGTCTTTCGAGTCGTTGTCAACGACAATCATTTCGTATGGATACTTTGTAAATTTCCTTATGCTTCTGAGACAGAGCCTGGTCAGTTCCTCTGTCTTGTAATTGACAATACAGATGGAAACTTTTCCGGGTTCGAGATTTTTTCCGCCATTCATATTTTGAATGTCTGGTCCCTTCTTGGCCCTACGGACACTATGCCTATTTCCGCTTCAGATAAAGATGCTATCCGTAAAAGATATTTTCTGGCGTTTTCCGGTAACTCATTGAAAGAACGGGCCTCTGCCGTGCTTGCCATCCAGCCGGGCATTGTTTCATAAACAGGCTTGACAATTGAAAGATCACCGGGATCAAGAGGCATATTTTTTATTAGAGTTCCGTTGAGCTCATAAGCCGTACAGATTTTTAATTCAGGATAGGTATCAAGGACATCCAGTTTGGTTATAGTCAACTTGTCCACGCCATTTACCATACATGAGTAACGGCATAGTATGGCATCAAACCAGCCGCAGCGCCTGGGCCTTCCGGTAGTGGCGCCGAATTCACGTCCTATCTTTCTCATTGTCTCGCCTTCTTCACCGTGAAGCTCCGTCGGGAACGGGCCTTCTCCCACCCTTGTGGTATAAGCTTTCATGACGCCGTATGTGCATCCTATGGCTTTGGGCGGTATTCCTGAACCGGTGCAGGCGCCTCCCGCCGTGGTGTTGCTGCTGGTCACAAACGGATATGTGCCGTGGTCTATGTCGAGAAGCGCGCCCTGAGCGCCTTCAAAAAGTATATTTTTGCCTTGTCGTACCGCTTCGTTGACAGTAAGGACTGTATCTTTTATATGGGGAGTAAGATAAGCGACGGCCTCGAAAAGTTTTTTCCATTCGCTTTCAATGTCAACGCATTCGACTCCGGAAGCTTTGAAGTGCGCATTCCACGAAATGGCCTGTTCACGGAAAATCTTCTCGAACTTCTGCGGTTTCAGTATCTCACAAGCCCTGATACCGGTCCTGTCAGCTTTGGCTGAATATGTCGGGCCAATGCCGCGTTTTGTGGTGCCGATGAGCTTGCCCGCGCCCGCGCCTGCTTCTCTTGACGCGTCGGCAATCTTGTGATATGCCATTACCAGATGGGCTTTTGAACTGAGCTGAATATTTGAAATATCAATGCCTTTTCCGGCAAGCTCCTTCATTTCCTCCATAAGCGATACAGGATCAACTACGAGACCGTTGCCAATGACGCAGATTATATCTTTTCTGAATATTCCGGACGGGACAAGGTGAAGGACATATTTTTCGCTTCCTATTTCAACTGTATGACCGGCGTTATTTCCTCCCTGAAATCTCACGACCATGTCAATATTTTCAGTCAGAACATCAATGATTTTTCCTTTTCCCTCGTCGCCCCATTGTATTCCAATCAGTACAGAGACAGGCATTTTAACAGAAATCCTTAATTTTTAGTTTCAATTTTCAGGCACAAAGCGAATACTTTAGTTATTCGCGCTGGAAAATCAACCTTTATTTGGGATTGTCCTGAAAAATAAATTAAGAGCATAATGCCGGAGCAAACAATATTGGACTTGAGACTCACTTATTCCCGGGACGCTTTTATAACGGCTTCATATTCAGGCTCAAATACATCTGTTTTATTGAAAAACACACAGCCGTTCAGCCCGAGGGCCTTTACTTTCTGAATATATTCCGCAACTTGTTCCGGCTGATTTTTCCCCATGGAGCTTTCCACACCGATACCGCTGTAAAATCCTGCTCCGGAGCCTCTCAGGAGACGGATATGCTCATTCAGCACCCGGGTGAAAAGTGTCTTATCCGTATGATAATTCATTGTATATATTTCGTCCACCCAGCCATTATCGCTCCACTTTACCCAATCCTGTCCTTCCATGACGGCAGGGCCGAGTCCCCAGACGGGAGCTTTTTCAATATCAGGCTGATTGAGGTAATTGGCCCTGCCCGCCATCGTCAGGCGCAAATTGTTTTTATCCGCTATCGCTTTTACGGCCTGCACTATTTCAGATATACTGCTGTTTTTCAAATCCAGTTCTTTGTAAATTATTCCAGGATTTTTCAAGTCGTCTTCACTCAGTATTTCGTAACCCAGAAAACGCTTTCTCAAAGCCCTGCATGCCTCACATTCGCAGGGAAAATCCCTTGTCAGCAGGGCGTTTTCGGTACGAATAGCGTCCAGATGAATTGCCTCAACGCGTCCGGCATATTCTTCCGCCAGTTTCATAGTATTGGCAATCATTGACTGACGATTGTGAGGGTGATTCGGGCAAGGCGAACTCAAGCGTATCCCGTGGCGTTTCTCCATTTCAAGCCATTTTGCTTCCGGGAGAAAACGCGTTACCGGGTTACTTATCCATATTTTAGGCGTAATCCATGCCTGTACCGCGATGCCGTTTTCCGCCGCCGCTTTGCAGTAAACATCAAGGTTTATCACTTCGGCCATATAAACTATGACAGTCTCAATGCCTATAGCCTTTTTGCGGGCCATCTCACGGGCCATTTCATCATAAGGGCGGGAAGTATTTTTCACATAACGGGCGTGGTCCCAGCACATTAACTTGAAAGACATATTGAAATTCTCCTGAGTAATTAAATTTATAAGCACATCTCATTTATTATAAGCAAAACAGTTCATTAAATCCATGCCTGGAGTACGGATTTATTGGACTGCACTATGATTTTCAATATCAGTCAAAGAATTCTTCGGCTACGGCAATGCGGCGGCGGCCGTTTTCGAAGAAAGCAATCTTATACACCTCCCCCCGTACCTGTTTCACCAATGCCTTAAAACACCGGAAATCACCGCCAGAAGGAGAGGAAGGGAAATTACTCGTTTATAACAGTATATGGCTCAATGACAAATTTTTCTTTTACTTCTTTAACAACGATATCCCCGAAACTCTTTCCATCAAAACGGTCCGTAACTTCTATGACAGGATTTCCGCTTTCATCGTCAGTTCCCAAATAGCAATACTTTATGAAAACATGATGACCATCAATAAGAGAAATAATATCACCTTTTTTTAATGTAATCTCATTCGGGCTGGAAAAATCAGGCAGATAGAAAAAAAGTCCCGCTCCATATCCCCTCTTTGCCTTGCGTAAAATCAGATATTGTTTGTCTTGAGAACATCCAAGCCCTGATATTCCCCACAGGGATTGTGTTTCCTTTATAAACGCAAGCGTGGAAGCGAATTTCAGGCCGTTCCTTAATTTGATCGTCTTTGCAGAAGTTTTTTCGGTAACCGGCAGTTCCCAGGGACCGCATTCGATAAAAACATCCAAAATTTTCTCCAACATTTTTTTATCGCAGATGTCCCCGTATTCGAAATTCCAGTCAAAGCGGAAAAGTTTTCCACCGGGATAAAAGTTTTCCTGAAGGAAACCGCTCTGAAAATTCCAATAGTGAAAACGACATGAGAGTTCACAATGCCGTGCTGCTTTGGCGTTGCGCCCATGCCGCAGAGGCATACCTTCCCCCGACGGGGAAACACTGAAAATATAACCGTCAGGAAGAGGGCCCGAGATTTTGCAGGGAGTATTTGACAATTGCGGATAATCGATTGAAAAAAATCGCGTATTGTATTCAAAAGTCATCCGCCCATAAGCGCCGATACGCCATTTGCCTGGAATTCCATTTTTCGCGAACGTCTCCTGTAAATGCTTTAATCTGACCCGGGTGTCCGGATGATTGGCTATAATTCCGGCGGAATCAAGGCATAATGGAAATCTGAGTACTTTCAATGGCTGCAAAATCACTGGAACGGCATGATTAAACGCAAGTTTTTGGAATAAAACAGGAGAGAAATCATACCCGCACTTCAGCTGAAAACGAAACCTGCCGTACCTCGCGGAATAAATGATTTCTTCAGGAATATTTTCCATTTTTCCAAGCTCATCGCCCGCGCTTTCATCATAAATTACAAGTTCAAAAGAGTCGCCTGCAAGGCAAAGTGATTCTTTATCGGCATCTGCCGACCATGTTCCACCGGCATTCAGGGAATGGACTTTCATCGGAATCCGCGTTCCATATGAGATAATAAGAGTTTTTACGTTGTTTCCTGTAATAAGGCTCTTATAAGAAAACCTGAGTTTATGCTCGTTTTCAACGGAAAGGAAATTTTCATAGGAACTTGAAAATACGGCGTCTTTTATATAAGGAAGCTCGCTTAAAGTGCGCCAGTCTTCAACGAATAATTGGTCTTTGATGTCCCTTTCCGCCCGGATAATGATGATATCATCCTTTTTCAATTTACTGACATTTTTATCGCGAAATATGAAAGACTTGGGCTCCGAATATGATTTTGCTATCCATGCGCGTGACACAAGCTTGCGTGACGGTTTCAAGTACACATTTCCGGACTTGTCAATACGCTCGATTTTACCTGCCCAGAGTTCCTGGGAGGATATTTGAATTTTCTTTGTGGATTGATTAAAACGCTCAAGTTCCCGTTCCTGTTTTTCCACCCATGGAGATTTTTTTATTTCTGAAACAGGCATCTCCGTATCGCATCCGAAGATAAACAAAACGAGAAAGCAAATCAGGAAAAAACGGCAACTATTCATAGCTCTTAAACTCCAGAAAAACTACGACACTGTTTACAATAGCATTTTTTTGTGGAAATAACATAAATAACAGCATCAATGCCAGTTATTTTTCCATTCCCCATCCCCATCCGAATTATCAAGCTGAGACTCGAAGGCGTCGCTCTCAGTATTCTCGTATTTTTGCAAACGTACCCATGAAACAAAAAAACCCCGCGAAAAAGCGGGGCTTTTTATCTAAACTCTCATTCAGACGGTTCAGTATTTTCGCTGAAGAGCGATAACCTGTCCCTGTATTTGTACCTGGCTGGCCGGGTATGTCTGGGTTTTGAAATCAGAATTTGCAGGTCTGAGCTCAATTTTTGTTCCATGCGGATAGTATGACTTGACAGTGGTTTCGTTGTTTACAAGGGCCACCACAATATTTCCGGCCTTTGCGCTGCTGCACTGTTCCACTATAACGACGTCTCCATCCATTATCCCCAAGTCCCTCATGCTTTCGCCTTGAATACGAAGCGCGAAAATCTTTTTCGTGTCAGTTCCTCCGATGAGGGCCGGATCACAGAAAATTTCGCTTTCCTTATTCTCAATGCTTTCAACAGGAAGTCCCGCGTTTATCCGTCCGAGAAGCGGAATCGGCAACACAAAGGACATGTGCTTGGGCCTGCGTTTGGGTTTTGTGAGGCTTATGCTTCTTGCCTTGGAACTTCTGACAAGAAAACTCTTCCTCTGCAATGCGCGGATATGCGCGAATACTGTTGATGTCTTTATCCTGAAATAGTCGGCTATCTCATAGACTGTCGGAGACATCCCTTCTTTATCCTGGAAATTCTCAATGAAATCCAGCATGTTGCGTTGTTTGTCCGTTAAACCTTTCATACGTAAAACTCCCTATTTTTTTTTAGAACAGAAAGACTTTCTACTATTTATTAGTCCGGCAAATTACAACAGAATTCTCACTTGTCAAGCCCTCATCTTAAAAAAAAGAAAAAAAATCAAAAGTTGTATTTCTTATTATACTATGCGAAAACGCATCTCTACAGGAACTCCTTTTTCTTCGCAAAAAGCGTCCATTAAAAGTCTTGCCGGCCTTACAGCACAAAAGTTGCTCTCATCGCGCCATCATAAAGATTTGTTAATGTCGCAAAAGTTGTTCTGAAATAATGATTTTAATAAAAGTGCATCCGAGACTAAATTGATATTTGCGAAAATAATCAAAAAAAGGAGTC
>Ga0209417_1006598_pt1 | contig 11750 bp, 11 predicted proteins | sample RifGroF2_FD_184002 | JGI IMG/M metagenome (GOLD analysis project Ga0209417, IMG submission 184002) | Groundwater microbial communities from Rifle, Colorado, USA - Groundwater F2 (SPAdes) (version 2) | ecosystem: Environmental > Aquatic > Deep subsurface > Groundwater | place: Rifle, Colorado... | reverse complement strand
GGTTGACTATTTTTTTCAATAAAAAACGTTTTCCGGTTTTCGAGCCGGTAACTATTTCCTTCGTTATGGAAAGCTTTCCATAAGAAGGGTTATGACAACAATCTAATTATGTAAAGTGTGCTGCCCATTCTTCGTATAACCTCTTTATAACAAAGCTCTTACTATGTAGACTTACCATAACCACTTTCCATAACTTTGATGTGGCATATTGCAAAAACAACATTAAAAACAAGAGTTATGGAAATTCAAAAAGTAATTGAACGTGCCGACCAATTGCTTACAGAGGCTCGGTATACGAAATCGCGGATCTACGCCTACAACTGGTTGTGGAAGAAAGGAATTCTTTCGTATATGAACTCCAAAAGCTTGGTTGACTTTGATGAGAAGGTAGGCAAAGAATGTACACTATGCTTCCATGACGGAGGTGCCGTCACATTCTACCATCGTGATTTGATCAAAAGCATTGATGTTTTGGTCAATGTATTTTTGAGCGATAATCTGGGCAAGAGGATGCGTACTCCAGCGCAGTATCCCTTCAGAGGGGAAATTGGATCTGCAGCTCAAGATTATTTTGAATCCTTGAAAGCCCTTGGTATAAGCGAGAAGAAGACCCACCTGGTATCTATGGTTGCCCAAATTTGCCACTAGATGAACTAGAATAGAGTTACTTCATTCTTGTTCTGAATTTGAACCAAACTTATATCTGTATATTCCGGTGCATAGTGTACATGTGTTTCCATTACAAAGTATACCACTGTTTCCGTTTGAAAGTGTACCAGTTTAACCGGTAGTTCTTCAGCGAAAAAATCAAGATTGATCAGTTTTGGTCACATGGACAACCATAAACATGGAAATCTCTTTCCAAATCTTGGGTAATACCCAATCGATGAACCAGATTGGCCAAATAAGTAGATTCGGTGCTAATTGTTTATACGAAACGCCCCCACTGAACAGATATAGAATTGGATTTTGATAACCTAGCTTTGTTATCTTCAAACTTGGGAATCGCTCAGAAAAATCTTGATTATCGCGAACAAACACAATCCATGGTAGAGCCGCGTTTGCACCAGACATGGGCCCTGATATTGGTATGGTCCAACTTCCTTTCGGGTTAATTGGTTCATGATGAAAGTGCTGATAAATGAACCTTCCCCATTTTGTGTTTGCTGGCTCGATCATTATAAGTTGGCCATCGTTTTTAAGCACTCTTTCTACCTCCTCCAAGAACTTCGCTGAATCTGGAATGTGGTGCATTGTATCAGTCATAAAAATACAGGAAACCGAATTGTCATTAAAGGGCATTTCCAATGCTGAAAATGTTAGATCGTTGGAAGCCAATTCAATTATATCCGTTGCTAATACCTTTGGTTCAAGTTCCTTGAGAAATCCACCTCCTGAACCCAATTCCACCCATAGACCATCAGGAAGTTGTTCTCTTGTGTCAAGGAATTCCTTATACCATGATTTGTATAGATATGAGAGTATCCTTTTCGACTTAATGAATTTGCCGTGTAGGATGGTCCTTTCCGGTGAATCGATTGGAAGATCAATTATGTATTTCAGGCTCATTGAGAATAGTGGTCAGTTTAAAATAGGTTGCTCATTGAATGATATCGGCTTTGAAATTAGTTAAATGATTGAAATCGGATTTACCAATTCTACAGATTTCTGTTGATACCATAAAAGGGCTGCCTCCCCGGACACGCCGACAGAAAACCAATCCTCGCCGGGCTATTTGACCGCCTTCCGACGAACCAGTTGATCAGTGGCCGCCGGGAGTCATCTGACCACCTGGATCATGGCAGCTATCAGGCTTACAACTACAAATGGATTTTGGTTTAATCAACTCGGCAGGGACTGGCCAATTCCATTCGGCGAGGACTGGTCAACATTTCCGTTTTTTTCACATTAGTCCATCAGCATCATTCGTTTTGTTTGCCGTTTCGTACCGGCATAAATCGTATAAAAATACACGCCGGGTGCCAACACGGCACCCTCAACCAGGATCTGATGCCGACCTAAAGGTTTCAAACCTTCATCCCTTACTAAAACCTTGTGACCTGTAAGATCGGTGATTTCGAGCTTGACGGGTGAATCCGAGCCAATCTGGTAATTGATCGCGGTTTGGTCGGTGAAGGGATTGGGGTAGTTCTGGTCAAGAGCAAAGGTATTTGCCTTTAAAATATCCGGGACTGAAGAACTGGGATCTTTAAGATGTAAACGGATCATAAGGTTACTTGAAGCACTGAAGGTCCATTCACCACGGGAATACCGGACTGTTCGCGGATCATGATTTGGGAACTTGTTTGTTGCACCTAAACCGATTCCTTTGTCTCTTCTCACCACTTCATCAGTGTGCCAGTTACTGTACTCTAATCCAGCCCACAGAACACTTCCAGTTTTAATAAATTCAGTCTCACCATCTTTGGTGAACGGTAAATAAATCCAGGTATTGAACATGGTTGAATCAAGAGTCAACCTGTCGGTTTTCAGGAGTAACTCGGGCGCTATGGTCCCAGTTTCATAATACTCGGCAAGCCACATGGAATATCCGAAATCAATCAATCCATCAGCCAACCCTCCCATTATATAAGCAGAAATCCCATCGATTTCACAATCCCCATACATCGGAAAAATAGTTCCTACAAAGTGATTTAAGTTAGCATTAAGGTCCCATGAATCTCCTATAAACATTCCACTACCACCTGTGTAGCAATAGTCAGGCTGATCTCCTGCCCGGTTGTACACTGTATCTGAAACACAGTGGTAAATGGTCTTTTCATTGTCATCGGGAGTGTCATCCTCCTCTGATTGTTTCCATTTGAATTGGATCGAATAGTTTCCTTCTTCGGTAGGGCTGAATTTGCTGTCAAAGGCAAGTTCGGTTTTATAACCAGGTAACAACGATGGAATTGATTTTGCATCACTGAAAACTACATTATTCCCCCTTTTAATGGTAACATCAAATACAATATCGGTTTGCTCTGTTTCTCCCATATTGGTCACTCCGGATTTGAACAGGTGAAACGCATGATTTTTTCCGAGTTGAGAAAGGGGCATCATATAACTGACACTTTCATCGGTAAATGAAAGCCCATCATCCCATTCGATATCAAAGTAATCTAAAGTAAGGTCATTCGGTGAGGCACTAATCAGCGCAAAATCATCAATGATCCAGAAATAGCGCCCGAAATAGCTGTTCCAGGTTATTTTGATCCTTACAAAAGGACACCCTGCAGCAACTTCTGAAATGTTAGCCCGGAACAGGGCAGCCTGTCCTGGAGCCACCGCATTTGGTCTAGCCGTGCCAGCACAATCAAAACCCGCATTAAAGCTGTTCCAATGCACACCATGGTCTACAGAAATTTCAACAAGACATTGCCACTCACCTCGGTTTGTGCCCTGATAACCAAAGTTTTTAAAATTTGTTTCGAATTGAAGAATGACAGATTCAGCATTACTACAATCAATTAAAGGGAAAACGATAGAGTTTTTAATGGAAGTATATTCTGGAGGAGTTCGGTGATTATTATACAAGGAGGCAAACAGACATAAATGACCATCATTCTTTGTGGAAGATTGAAATGGTGGCTCGTCAACATTATCTGCTAAAAGACTGTCATTTGGCCACCAGTGCCAGTTAAATCCATTATTATTTGGATCTTCCAGGAAATATCCTTCAGGCATGGTCCATCCTTTTGGATCTGTGGAGTTTCTCCAGTTGAAAGTTTCCTGATAGAAGATTTTAGGAGAAGTATTGGGGCTAGCTGTTTGTGCTACCAGCGGCCCAATTACCACAAGAAAAAAAAGGCCACAAAGTAAATAATGCCGTTTCATAATGATATAAAGTAAGTTATCCAGTACTAAGTTACGATAAGAACCCGCTTATTCCAAAAAAGTGGGATGTTAGAGGCTCAAGAAAAACTAATGATCAATCTATTATATCAATCAAGAAAGAATTAGACCCTCATTGCGGGAACTGCTATCCGATAAACATAAACAGGTGGTTGAATTGGATTAACAAAAAAATGTACCTTTGAAATAAGACTAACAGACAGCTTAATGATCGATTTGAAGAAAAGGAAAAGTGACTGGTCGGCTACTTCGGCGAAGGGTGGTCAGTTTAAATCGGCAAAGACTGGTCAGTTTGGTCGGCACGTCCAGCATACAGCCAAAATAGTACCGCCTGAAGAAGCCGGGAAGGAACTGCCCTGGGTTCACATTACCATTAGCAATGCTAAGCGGAACTTGTTGAACTGTTACCATCATGTTGACGACATCTTTCTGCAGAACTACTTGGATGAGTTTACCTACAAATTGAACCGAAGATATTTCGGTGAGAAAATATTTGACCGACTGATAATCGCATGCTCTTCATTTAGTTGGGCTGCGTAGGTATATGATTACGGATATTCATATTTTTAATTAAACAATATGAAAAGATTGTTATTTTTTTCGATAATTATTTATTTCGCAACTGTAGGCTTTTCTCAAAATAGCCTCAGAAGGAATATCTCAAGTTTGGGGAGCATTCCTACTTATGACTTGAGTGATCATTGGAACTCAAATGAATTTGTTAATCTTTCAGCTATTGCAGAGTCAATAGAATATATCCCTCTCGAAACGAATTCGAATTCCATGAGCAATTTGGATGATGCATTAAGAATTTCAATGAGTGTTTCGGAGAATTACATGGTATTCTGTAATCTGGATAAAAATATTTGTCTTTTTGATTCTAAAGGTAGATTTATCAGTGTAATTGGTAGGACAGGTAAAGGCCCTGGTGAATATACCTCAGTAAAGGGATTGAAAATCTCAGCGGACGAAAAGTCAATATGGATATTAGATTCCGGTCAAAATCGATTAATTAATTATACATCAGATAATCGGTGGATAAATACAATTAAGATTAACTCGAATGGTTTTTATTTTGAAATTTTTGATGATAAAATCTACCTCGTTTGCATCTCATATCCTAATAGACAAGAAGATTCCAATTTAATTGAGGTCATGGACATGTCAGGAAATATAATAAAATCTATTCCTTTGTATCAGGATCGCCTAATCGGGCCTGGTCGTGTTATTGGGTTCACAACCCGTATTAGCATGATTAATGACCAACTTGTGAATTTTGAAACACCATATGATACTGTTTTTAAGCTTGATAAAAATGACAAATGGAAACCAATAGCAGCTTTTATTCATGGTCCAAATCAAATACCTCGCAAAGTTTACGACAATAATACCTATAATAAAGACTTTCATGATTATGCGACAGTAAAAAAAACCATTGAGAATACTAACTTTTATTTCATTGATGGAGGATATAAACAAAATATGAGTAGAATATTTGTCGACAAAGAAAACAGCACAGTAAGTCGATGCAATTATATTATAAGAGATATATCTTTCGGATGGGCTTATGCGGGATTTAAAAATGATATTGATGGCTTAATGACATTTTGGCCTAAAGAAATATTTCGAGACAAATACTTGTATTCAATTGTTGATTCTTATATAATCATTGAATGTGCACAAAAAAACCATATTTCCTTAAAGGAACCATTAAATGATTTAACTGAGAACAGCAATCCTGTTGTGATGGTTGTTAAACTTAAATGAGAATGGATAATCAAACAACAACATTACGCATCCTAAGGACTTTGTGCGGCCTCCATGAGTAGGCAATGAGTCTATAAACTACATCATTCAGTCCACTGGCTATTCACTTAGCATAGATTATTTGTATTGGCTTTTAGGTGGGTCATTTGATGTATCAAAGCGGATATTCATTAATAGTTAAATTAAATTGTTATGAAAAGAAGTAGAATTGGAATAATTGTTAAGCAGATTGATGGCATATTCCTTTCGAGGTATGTATTGAAGCCATTAATTCTGATGGACATCCTGTTAACGACTATTTCTTGTGGGATAGGAGTATTACCAGAGCCTGATCTTGCTATTTACAAGACGAGGTCTGATTATTCGGCCAATTATAATTCTCAAGTCAATAAACATGGTAAAGTTACATCGGTTCGACAATATTATTTAGGTGATAATAGAATTTGTATCTATAACGAAGATACAATCTATGCACTGCGAGTGCACTTAATTGACGGATATGTATTAAGTGCCGAGGTAACATCAAGTGATGCTTTTACAGATTTACAAATTATTGAAATTGTCACGAACTTCGAAAAGGGGAAAAGGATAACCCTTGAAAAAGTTGAGAGTGCTATTTCTGATAGAAGTCCATTTACTGAATTTTACAAGATTAGTTCTGAAGACGCATTTACATACCTTGATGAGTTTTCTCAATATCCATCTCCGATCTCAAAGTTTCTTGCCCTTGGAAAGAGAGCTTTAGAAATAAATAAGGACATCCAGGAAGGCACACTTAATGAAAAATTCCAACGAATTAAGTAACTGAATACTAACTAAGAAAATTGTTAAATAGTCATCTAATATTTTAGGTTATCCAGGAAAGTTATGAGATCGTGGATTCAGTTGTTTTTTGCGAAGGCATATAACAGGATATTCAGCCGAAGTAATCAACCGAATAGGAGAGAAGGAACTTTATTAAGAATAGATGGAACTCAGAATGCTTTGTTTATACTCTCCAAATGCGAATATGTCAAGAAATCCTTCATATGCTCCCAATAGAATTCGAACTTTGTTCCCGTCCTTCCTACTCCATCTGGAAGCCTTCGAGAAATGGACGGTGAGAGAATGCTCGAGTGTTCTGCCTAATATATTACTACACATGGATGATGGTTTTTTCAACCCGGCAGGGACTGGCCAATTCCATTCGGCGAGGACTGATCAACATATCCGTTTTGTCCACCTTTTATTCATTTTTCACACATCGCACTGAATAAAAAAAATCATTCCCCGAATAACCAGGATATATATGAGGATCATTATTAATCAGGGCAATATTCCAGCTGCTGACTGCAGATTCCCCACCTAAAGGAGTAAATGACCACCAAAAAGTTCCAGAATCCTTCCATGAAAAGTGTAAATACTTAATATCAAGCGGTTTTGTTTTCCATTCAGCAAATCCCGCATATAATGCATTGAAATCGGTTTCTCCACCAGGAATAAGCTTTGATGCCTGGTCAAATCCCCCAATAGTGTTTAATAGCTCCTGCCATTCCTTTCTTGAAGGAATGTGCCATCCAAGAGGACATATACCTCTTACTTCTCCAAATACATCATTCCGGGTGGCATGATATACGTTATAGAGCCCACCCAAAATAGTACACCATTTGACCGGATCACCGTCATATCGGCTGTAGCACCACTTTTGAACTTCATCCTTATCCGGATTATTCGGTGCAAAGTTGAGGTTCTGACTCATCCACCATTGATGTCCGATTTTAACGGAGCCATAATACTGTCCATCGCGCTGGTCATAAATCAAACCGGTTTCATTGGTTCCTGATGTTACTTCGACAAACTGTGCAGTGGTGTCAGATAGTCCTTCCGGATCCCGGGCTTCCAGATAAACCTTATAGGTTCCAGGTTCTGAGTAATTATGATAAATAACCTTTTCTTTTGTAAACTCCGTATCCCATTTCTGGTCGCCGTCAAAATCCCACCGGACTTCCAGTGTCGTCGGTAATGATTCCTGATCCAGAGTATTCCAGGCATTGAAATGAAACTGTGTGTTAACATTTCCCCGTCGGCACCCGATGGTGAATTTTGTTTTTGGCGGAAGGTTTTGGTGATAAATGGTGATGGTCTTTTTGCAGTAATTAACCAGACTGGCTGTGTCCATGATGCGCATTTCAAGATCATAGTCAGCTTCCCTTAAAAAAGTTAAAGCGGTGTCCGGTTTATAGGACCACTTACTCCAAACATAATCAGGTGGAAGCTTCCAGGAGTAACGAAACAGAGCCTGCAGATGATCCATATGATAGGAGGCAGAACCATCCAGGACATATTTTGTGATTGTTGTGCCCGATTCCGGAGTCCAACTGAAATCCGTCACCAGCCTTGGATTGATATTGGTTATCCAAACGGTTTTCTGCAACTTCCCCCTGAGCATTTGCGGATCAACAACCTCCAGGGAAACAGTATATTTGCCGGTATCCGGATAAACAAAGCTGGCCTTGGGGTTAGGAGATAACGGTGTTACATAAGTGCCGGTTCCTGCGAAATCCCAGGAAAACCTGAGTTGATCCAGAGAATCTTCATCATCCCTGGTTTTTGAGGCATCAAACTGAAACCGGGTATTAAAGTTGCCCATCTCCGGGGTAATTGTAAAAGATGGACGTGGCGCAGAATACCCCTGATTTACTGTAAGAACCAAGGAAATCGTATCGGTAAACCCATCAGAATTTATGACCCCGAGAACTGGACAATAGGAACCTTTCTTATAAAACCGGTAACTGGTAACCGGTAACCGGGAATATTCTTCATCCCAGATTCCATCCCGGTTCCAGTCCCATCGGAAATAGATATTGTTTTTGAGACCACCGGGGTTACTCAGGCTGGCATCAAATTGAAAAGTATCAGTAGTCAAACCGGTTTCTGGTTTAACTTTGAAAGTAGCGACAGGTGGACCTATGTTTGGATCATTCGGATCACAACCCGCCAGAATAATCATTAATAACGGAATCCACAGAGTCCTCATCATAACGCATTATTGAAAATGGGTTTCGATAACAAGGGTTTTCTGTTTCTCAATACTGAACCTGTTGAAATTATGTTTCATGCCGAACCGGCCACCCGGGAAACCGCCGTTCAGGCAGGTGTCCCCTTCGCAGGAGCAGGTAATCACCGCCACATAATAATAATCATCCGGAAGAAAGAACAGGGTGTATACATCCTGAAAATCTGAGACATTGACCTTTCGGAAGAACTGGCTCTTGTACATGGAATCTGCTGAATAGGCGAAACTCAGGGAAATGCGGTGGATGTCCTCCTTTGGGATTTTGTATTCCGGTAGGATGAAACGGAACTCCAGGCTGCCGTTATCCGGCGGAATAATGATAGTGTCGTTACCACCAATATCATCAATCGGATTGCAGCCGGAAAGCAATACCGCAATGGCCAGCAAAATGATCAATAGCTGTTTCATGGTTTAAAATCTTCATCGGTTCTTAAAAATCCCAGGTGCCGACTTTTTTGGCTCACAGCCAGATAGTTGATAGTAATATCTGAAAACCTGTTATTATAAACTCCAGTATACGTCGCTGAGCTGAAAAGCCCGACGGCACCATCAAGGTTGGAATACTCATCCAGACCGGTAAATGAGGCTACTGCATTCGTGCCCGCCCGTGCAATAACGGCCAGTTCCGGTCCGCCGCAGTTTAACAGAAGATCAAAACCGATGATCTTCCTGCGCTGACCGGAATCTGGCGGAGTAAGATTCTTCACCAGGTCATCGATGAACCCTGACCCGTTCAGATAGGAGGTGATAATTGCAATTTCCGTATCTCCGAAAACCATCGGCTGCAGGATCTCCACTTGCTTCCTCACCTGGAAAAGGATATCCCCCTCCAGGTAAATAAATCGGATAACAGGTTGATAAACTGCGAATTTTACCGATCTGGTCCATCGCACCGTGTACCCCTGATCCTCCAGAAACGTGATTTCCCGGCCGGGGAGTGGATTCGGATCGAGGATATCAACCGGGTTGACTGCAGTAATAGTGCCGGCTACGAGAAGGGGCAAAGACGGGAAATTGACATACAAACCATATTCCTTACCCCCCTCAACCGGACAGTGGGTCCGGAATACCACCAGCCCATCCTGTGGGAACATGCCGCTGTCGCGGCGGGTAATATCCGTCAATTCAAAATAATAGATATGGCGGCTTCCATCAATATTTACCGATTCCAGATAGGCATAAAAATCCGCCTTCAATTGTAGACTGTCGGGCGATATTTCCTGCCCCTCGGGATTGACGTGCATCACAAACGACCGGCTCACTCTTAGATATTGCACCGAATCTTTCGGATTCAGAAGGCAATAAACAACGGGTCGATACGAAGATTCGTCAATTAGGTCTAGATCTGAATTGCAGGAATTGCACGCCAAAACTATAAAACCGAACCAACACAATATTGAAACACTACGATTCATAGCAACTTAAAAGTACAAAAAGTATTTCCTACTTATCGAAAGATTTTGAGATACTTATTGTTACAAGGTAAACCCCCTTCTAATCAACTCGGCAGGGACTAGTCAATTCCATTCGGCGAGGACTGGGCAACATGTCCGTTTTTTCCGGTTATCAATGATTTCATCTTGTCTTTACTATTCTGATAATCGGATTATCATTAATGGAAGTATTGTCAATAAGTTGACCAATCTCCAAATTCTTACTACGATCCTTAACATGGAACCCTTCTAAAAGACTAGCCTGTACTATATCATATAACAATCCTTCGGTGGTAATTCCATCTGAAAAAAAATCAATAAAATTATCAATATTATCAGGAAATTTGCCGTTTAATGTGTATCCTTCCTTTTTCATTTTGTCATAAAGAACATACTTAAAAATTCCCCGGTCAAAACACTTAATAAAGATAAAATCCTCACTTTCAACAATATCATGGATTATAATATGCTTATTCGCAAAATCTCGATATTCTGGATTTCGAGGACCGCCTTTAATAAAATCCGGCATTTTCAGCTTATCTAAATCAAGAATAAATCTATTGGTAACTTTCATGTCCTTACTGATCCTCTTAATGGTATCATTATGACCCTCCCAAATTGTCAGACTATCTTTAAAATAATACATTTTACTGTTTTGAACTGTTAAATCCTGAATTTTCTTGAGTGACTCCGGATCAATTTTTAATTAATCCTTCACATGTTCACCCTTATTATTCGTAATGACAATTGAGTAGTAATTGGATAACATAGAGAATCTTAATGGATAAAAGCTACAGAACAAATCTTCATTTAGCGGCATAGAATAAAATCCGCCTGAACCCTTGACTTTTTTAATAAAATCACCTTTCAGATTAAAAACAATTAATTCCTGTTTAAGTCTGTTAAATAAATAAAGTTCATCGGAGAATGGGTTAATATGAAAGCCCCCAAATTCAATATATTCACCAGGACCATGCCCTTTTCTGGAAACAACTTTATTAAACTTGCCGGCACCATCAAAGGAATAAATTGCATCATAGACAACAAATACGCTATTTTGACAAACATCAGCCGTTATTGTATGTCCGATAAAACAATCCCGCTTAGTCTCCAGCTTAATGTAATCTACTTTTGATGCTACATGAGAAAGCAATACTTCCCTTTCCTGATTTACAAATTTGTGAACAGGCAACTTTTCTGGTTGTGCATTAGCAGAAGAATAAAAACACACAAAACAAAAAAAGAGGATATATTTTATTGACCTGCTCATTCTTTTCTGTACAAATCTATCAGTTCCCATTTTTCTGATTATTAGTGTTGTTGTTAGGCTCGGTGTCGCGCATAACTTCCCCGACTTGACACTTCTGTCCAAGCCTGTTCAGTGACAGGGTGAACGGAAGGAACGTGAATGGAGTGCCGGATTGTGCAGTCTGCATACAAAATCACAATTGATTAAAGATAAAGAGCACAGGGGGGTGATCAAAGGTACGAAATTTTCAATACTCACGCATAGTGGACATGCCGCAAGAAAACCAATCCTCGCCGGGCTATTGCGCTAACAAAAAATGTAAATTTTTCTGCAAAGGCATTCGCTTTAGAACCAGGATTTGATTGCATTCAAAAAGATGGAATCGACGGTG
>Ga0209417_1006597_pt1 | contig 11751 bp, 11 predicted proteins | sample RifGroF2_FD_184002 | JGI IMG/M metagenome (GOLD analysis project Ga0209417, IMG submission 184002) | Groundwater microbial communities from Rifle, Colorado, USA - Groundwater F2 (SPAdes) (version 2) | ecosystem: Environmental > Aquatic > Deep subsurface > Groundwater | place: Rifle, Colorado... | reverse complement strand
TGCGAGCGAATTGCGCTGCTGGTTAGTTAATAACGGTAATCGGGCGACTAAGAATTTAGGTAATAGTAATGTTTCAAATGGCCAGACTGCCCAAAAGGGCACAACGACGAGCCAATCTTCATTTTCAGCAACAACCCGTTCTTGTTTTTTCACTTCCAGTTCGACGTAATCCAAAAGGAGCGGGCGTTTATGTTTATCGAAATACTGACGTTGACAGTGATCTTCTTTAAATGGCTCGTTGGGTAACGCATTACTGGCCCAAATTTGGCCATGCGGGTGAGGGTTTGAACATCCCATCGCGGATCCTTTATTTTCAAAAACCTGAACCCAGGTGTATATTTTTTCGAGTTCGTCGATTTGATCGGACCATAAATCAATCACGCGGCGAATATCTTCGAGTGACATGCTCGCCATAGTCAAATCATGGCGTGGCGAAAAACAAATCACGCGGCAAGTGCCGCTGATCGATTGAACTTTCAGCAAATCCATTTCTTCAATGGTTGGTGAAGACAGTGCTTCTTCGTGGGGTACTAGTGCGGCAAAATCATTGGTAAAAACAAAGGTGTGCAGATAATCCGGATTTTTATGGCCGCCGGCACGTACGTTATTAGGGCACAGGTAACATTGAGGATCGTACGAGGGTCGTATATCAGCCGATGTTTTTTCGATTTGTCCTTGCCAAGGGCGTTGTGTGCGATGCGGAGAAATCAAAATCCATTCGCCAATGAGTGGGTTATAGCGTCGATGTGGGTTTTGATTGATGAGTTTCATAAGTTATTTCTAGCGTTTAATGGATGCATGAGGGCGAAAAAATTATCTCGCCCCAATATTTTTTGCTACTTTTTTTCAGCCGAATAGCAACAACATTTTTGAGCTGCAGATTCAGGCGTTTTGTTCTCGAGACAACTCATGCGCTTTTTTTGACAGCGATGACGTATGGCGTTGATAACGCAAAATAATAATCCCGTTATAAACAAAACAGCACCCCATAACATATCGGGTTGAAGTTTCGCCAGTACGGTGCTGAAAGGTTGGTCATCAATATAATGCATAAATCCTGTGGTAAAGATCACAATACCGTACAGTAATAAAATTAATCCGATAAAAAACCACAAGAGGGATATCGGGTGCTCTTGTTCTGGTTCGTGTTCAGGGCTTTCATGTTTTTCATCAACTAACATAACCGTGTTCTCCTTTAGATTGCTACCAATAAATAATATTTAAGGTCACTAAAATGATCAGTGAAATAACAGCCCAAACAGCAGGGCGCTTATGCCAATGCAGATGCTTATATTTTTTAATCGCGTTTTTATGATAGACCAGTCCATCCAATTTTTTGGCGTCGGGTTTTTTTGTCATTAAACTGATGAGGATGGTTAATACCAATGTCGTTGACCACGCCCAAATGGCTTGCCAAAATGCTAACGCCATCGGGCTCGCCTTTGGATTAAAGGCAACCCAAGCAGGAGAAATGGCATTGAATTTTATTAAAAGAAACATCGAGGCGGCGACGAGCATGCCACAGAATAACCCGCAAAAGGCACCGATCCCATTCGCGCGTTTCCAAAACATACCGAGTAAAATCGCCGCGAATAGTGGGGCATTGACGATGGAGAATAACGCCTGCATGTATTCCATGATAGACGGCATACTCATGGCCCAATAAGCGGTCAGCACGCTCACTAAAATGCCGACGATGGTCATGATGCGGCCGACTTTCACGTAATGGGCGTCGGAAGCATTTTTAGCGATATGTGTCCGATAAAGATCATACGTAAAAACCGTATTGAATGCGCTGATATTGCCTGCTTGGCCGGACATGAAACCGGCGAGCAACGCCGTAACACCCAAACCTAACAAACCAGAAGGGTAGTAGCGGATCAATAAAACCAATAATGCGTCGTCGGGTTTTTTGAGGGCTTCGATTTGGTGCGTATTAACTAACGCTAAGGCAATCAAACCAGCGCCGACGACCATAAACGGTAATGCCATTTTGAAAAAAGAAGCGAGGACAGGCGACATTTGGGCGGAACGCAAATCGCGTGCAGAAAAAGTACGTTGCACGACAAGAAAATCAGTCGTCCAATAACCGAATGACAACACAAAACCCAGTCCCATAACAATACCAAACCAGTCGACTAACATCGGGTTCGACGTGGCATGACCGGTATTGGACCACAGGTGAAAATAGCTTGAAGATAAGTGCGCTTTAATCGCACCCCAACTCCCGAAATCGATAATTCCCATGATGAAGGCGAGAAATAAACCGAACCAAATTAAAAAGAACTGCAACACTTCGGAATAAATGGCCGAGGTTAATCCGCCGAGTGAGATATAAAGACAAACGGTCAGGGAAGAGGCCCACATGCACACATTCATATTCCAGCCTAAAAAGGCATTAAGCACGAGCGCCATCGCATATAAGTTAATGCCGGAAACCAGCAGCGTCATGACAGCAAAGGCAAAGGCATTCAACGTGCGCGTATGTTCATTAAATCGCAATTGCAGATAGCCAGGGACCGAATGAATTTTATTTGAGTAATAAAAAGGCATCATAAAAATAGCGAGAAATAACATCGCGGGAATGGCGCCGATAAGATAAAAATGCGCCGTTAATACGCCGTATTTATAAGCTTGTCCCGACATACCGAGTAATTCTAGCGCGCCCATATTAGCGCTTAAAAAAGCAAGACCGGCTAGCCAAGACGAATTTTTTCGTCCTGCCATAAAAAAATCATGGCCTGTTTTAGTGTGATGTTTAAGATAAAAACCAATGCCGAGTACAAAGGCAAAATAGATTCCGATTACGATCCAATCAACAAAATTCAAATGCGCAACCAACATAAGCGCTCTCCTATTTTTTGCGAACTAAAAAATCAATTACCAACAAACCCACGCCGATACAAATAGCGCTATCCGCTAAATTAAATGTTGGCCAATGCCATGTTTGAATATGCCAATCAATAAAATCGATGACATAGCCAAAGCGAATCCTGTCCCAGACATTACCCAAAGCGCCGCCAAAGATCAAAGCAAATCCTATGCTTAAGAGATAATGATTGCGCGGTGTATGACGCATCCAGATTAAAATAAACGCGCAGACGACTAACGCGATACCCACAAAAAACCATCGTTGCCAACCGGACGCAAGACTCAAAAAACTAAACGCAGCGCCTAGATTGAAATTGAGGACAAGGTTAAAGAAAGGGTTGATGGAGGTTGGATTGAGAAATTGCAGGTGATGCATCGCGTAATATTTAGAATATTGATCGACCAAAATAATGAGTGTGCTCAGCAATAGCCAAGGAAGTGCAGAGTGTTTGAATTTATTCATTCGGCTGTATTTTCCTCAGGAATTTTGTAGAGATAAATCGTCAAACCGGCGTTGAGTAGAAAATCCTGTTTTCCACCGGTGGGTGTATATAAGTCTTTCGCTTCGGCGCGGAAACTGAATTGATGGCTGATGAAATATTCGATACCCGCCCCCGCGTTTAAATTGGCTTGCGAGGTTGAGTCTTGGGCTGGAGAAGGCTTGATATTGATAAGGCCAACGCCGGCGGTGACGTAAGGTTGTAAGGCGTTTAGTGTGCGGAAGTGATAAAGGCCGTTTAGAGTGTACAAACCGCCGTGAATATTTTTGCTAGGGGATCGATCCTGGCTCGTTGAAAAAGGGGCATAAAATGCTTCGGCGCTGATGGCTTCGGTAAATCCGTAGCCCAGCTGAATATTGGCGAGTGCTTGATCATCGAGATGGCGTTTATCGGCGAAATGGTAGTAACCGCCGCTCGGCGTGATCGAGATCATGTGGTCTCGACTGTAATTCGTGGTCGGCGTTGTAGTTGTGTCGGCGAAAATATAGCCGGTGATTAAAGTGAGAAAACAGAAAAGAGAGAATTTAGAAAATTTCATTGCGTGTTGAATTCCTTCAATGACGTTTGTTACGAGCGGAAGTATACCAGTAGGATTGAATATTGCGGAAGGGAAAAATCATCTGAGCAGCTCGCCCTCGTAATCCTTAAAAAGCACTGAATAGTGATCCGTCCTTAAATATATTTTACTGAATAATGGCCTTCTTGATTCAGCGACCAGATCGTCCATAGATATTTCAATGCTGGTTCAATAGTTTTTTCAAATTGCCAAGGCGCGTTTAAAATAACCATGCCACAAGCGGTTAATCCCAATAAATTATGTTGTAAATTTGTGGTGGCTATTTCACAGCATAAACTGTTTTTAACGGGCAGTGCTTTAATGGCGTGATAAAATGAAGTGATCGATGCCTCTTTTACCGGATACCAGATTGCATAAATACCAGTTGGGAAACGGGGGAGTGCTTTTTTCAAGGTTTGAATGATTGATTGGAATTCGTGGGGATTTTCAAAAGGCGGATCAATTAAAATGAGCCCGCGTTTTTCTTTTGGCGGAAGAATGGCGGGCAGTAATTCATACGCGTCGCGTTGGTGGAGGGTTACTTGAGAATTGTTTCGAAAAGCTTTGTGTAATGCTTCGTACGCGGGTTGATGGGAGTCGTTGGCGATTAACTGATCTTGCGATCGAAGTAATGTCGAAGTTAAATAACTCGAACCAGGGTAATATTGAATGGTGTCAGACGCATTCCTATTCAAGTTTCGAATGATGGTTAGATAAGCTTGAATAGCTGAGGGGATTTTTGATTGTTGTATTAAGGGCAAAATGCCCCGCTTGAATTCTTGGGATTTATGCGCTTCTTCTGATTGAATAGGATAAAGATTATAACCTGCATGGGTATCGATGACACAAAACGGTTTTTCTTTTTGTGCCAAAGTCGTAATGAGATTGGCTAAAATAACATGTTTGAAAACATCGGCAAAATTGCCGGCGTGATAATGGTGATCATAATTCATATTGCGTCAACCCCGAGAACTCATTCGTGAGCGGTAATATTATGGATTATGCTTCATCTTCATTATCATCGTCGTCGAGCAGATCGTCTTGATCACTAAAAACATCATCATCATCACTGAACAGAGTCTCTTCTAATAAATCTAAGTCATCGTCATCGATTTCATCATCCGGTAAATCATCTGGCGCGAATAGGGTCGTATGCAACTCAAGATCAAACCATTTTTTGAATGTTTCGAAGGATCGATCTTTGGGCCAATCATTTTCATCTTCACACCAAAGGGTTAATTCGAGTTCAAAAAATTCTAAGTAAATCTCTTCGAAATACGCTAGCATTTGATCTTGTTCAAAAAAATGGGGGAGCATGATGGCCGTGCTGTCATCCTGCAGATTTTTTAGGGTTATTCCCTCGTGTTCTGGTTCTGGGTTAGGCAGTTGAGAAAACCAGGTAAAGAAAAGCGTTGTGGGTCTTAGAATCAAAATAGAGCGCTCAAATGCTTTCATGGCGAGGTGTCCTTTAAAAAAATTTTTTTATGAAAAATTGCTTCGAATGCCACGGAAGAGTATATCGGAAGTTTTTATACTCGTCACGAATCATATTGAGGTGTTTAGGTGGTGCGATTGGCTGTTAGATTTGAATGATCTGATTGAGGAAAAGCGCAGGTGTATCAAGTCATACATCGAGCTTTTTCGAGGGAAGATCGTTTGAAGATGACCACCAAGCGCGCCGCATAAACACCTCAATATGATTCGTGACGAGCATATATCAGGAAATTTTTAAAATGGGATCCACTAAAGTTCTTTTTCTAATAAATGATTTCTGCTAATCTACGACCTCCTTAATTTTACTAACAGAGGATTTTAGTATGAAGAAGTTTGTATTAGCTGCCGTACTTTGTGCAGCAACCATTGTTTTAGCCGGATGTGGTAATAGCAGCAATCAAGGTCAAGACCAAAACGCAGCACCTGCTGCGCAAATGCAACCAGCTGACCAAACCGCGCAACCGACAGTGCCAGCGATGCAACCAGCAGATCAAACGGCACAGCCCACTGCGCCAGCGCCTGCTGAACAACCCGCTATGCCAGCACCTGCTGAACAACCTGCTATGCCAGCCCCTGCTGCGCAGCCCGCCATGCCAGCGTCAGGCACATCAGCATAAATTAATCTTAGCATTAATTACGTTAAAAAGGGCGTTATTAAACGCCCTTTTTTTATGAGACTTTTTTAGCGCCTAACACGTCCAGCAAATCATGGAGTAATTTTCCGACTGATTCTGTCATAATCATAAAATCAGCTTCAAATTGTTCTTCTTTGCTTTCAGCAGAATGCTCTTCCGCGCTTTCGTTCGCGAGTTCAATCACAGCGTCTTGATATTTTAAAGAGCGCAAAGAAAAATCATCTTTTAACGTAAAAGTGATTTGATCATTCCAAGTTAATTGAAGGCGATGTACTTCGCAGCCTTCTTTTAAAATACCTTGAATGCTCGGCGCAAATAAATCTTGCTGCTGACAACGAATGATTCGTTTCGTGTTATTAGGATCTTGAAACACGGCTGTATTTTCAATTGTTAGACCTTTCGGTATACGATTATGTTGTAGCCAATCAGTCATGATGGCCGAGATTTTTTTGTGTGGAACCGGATCTAATTCAACATCTTTAAACGTATTTTTAAAAAATGATAGAAAGACCTCCATTTTTTTAGTGCTGACAGTATTTACAATGAGCCAATGATGCTTGGTGTCGATATACGCATAAACGCGTGAGATTTTTCCGAATGCTTGCGGCATGAGCATTTGATAAATGTCTTCTTTAATTGCCTGTTTTTCTTTGCCGGATAACTTTCGCTGTTCGGTTGTTTCGATTTCCCGAATACGTTCGCGCGCTTTATGGCGAATGACTGAAGCGGGCAGAATTTTTTCTTCCATTTGCAAGCAGATCATCAGACAGTGATTGCCCGCATGCGTGAGCGGGCCATGATGAATGAGTTCATCGGATGGATTATCCGTCGGTAACGTGATCATGTCTGTGGCTTGAACGGTTGGTGACGCCCAGCCTAAGCTTCTCGGCAAGTTCGGCGGACAAGGGCGAAATCGAAAGCGTTTTAATTTTATCGCGAGTTCAGCGGCATTATAGGCGATTTTATTTTTTAATTGGAGTAATTGTATTTGTTTGAACCACATAAATATTAAGTCCTACGGGAGTTTTTAAGGCGTCGGATTCTGCGGATATTATTGAATGAGGTCAAGAAAAAGCGCCAAAAGTAAAATTACTTCTTGAAACATGAGGAGTAAATCGGTAAATTTCGCCCGCATTTTTGAATCAATATTAATATTAATAACTTCGGGGAAATAATATGTTTATGTCTGCGCCATTGGGGAGATTGTTAGAAAGAGCAGAAAAAGAAACGGAGACAAAATTATCAAAATGGCGGAAAGATCAGCCTGAAAATTTTTTCACTCAGGAGGAGGTTGATTTACAACGTGCTAAATGGTTGCTCAAAAATGTATTAAGTCAATTAGTTATTTTATCAGATGAGGGCTTTCGGGCAGTGCAAGAACCTGCCGCAGTGTGGATGAAAAATCAATTTCAATTAATTCAAACAAAGCAACAGGCAGCCGATAGCGCTCTCGAAAGAATAGTTCAGGAAAAACAACAACAAGAAAATATTGCTCTCGAGCAAGCAGGTAAGAGAGTAAAAAATCCTGGATCATGGGTCAATGCTTTTCGGGAGGTGCAGCTTGAACGGAGTAGATTTTCGGGCGGTTCTCTTTTGCCTCAACTTCTTAACAATGGAGCATTGACTCCTAAAGAGCGAGAGTTCATGCTGAAATTGTTGGGAGAAGAATTTGTCTCGCGAGAAGTTCATGGTGATCAGACGTCATTTGAAGCGATATTGAGGGCTGTTGATGCTTGGCCAGATAATAGCAGGGATACCGATTCGCTCGATTTACACGATTTCAAAAGGCGGAAACAATCGGGAAATCCTTTTGGGGAAACAACAGGATTTGTTAAAAGCTTTTTTGGGCATACGTCTTTTACACCGTTTTTGAATGAACAAATGCGCGAGTTAATTCAAGGAATAGCGCCGAAGGTAGCGGGTTCCTTTTTCCCTCGTTGATGGTTTTGTCTGTAACGCTTAACATTTGAGAGTTCCCTTCTTGCAAGTTTTGGCTTACAAGTTTGCTCTTTTATCAAAACAGGAAACTCTTTCTTTTTTCTAAGAGACTTGTCAGATTAGGCTGAAACTACTTCATTGACGATAGGAGTAAGCCTCCCATTTCCGCTCCTTATTGCTTCTTAATAAAAAGCGATTATTTTACACAATGGGGTGACATTACTAAATTGTGCCTACAATGGATATTTTTCTATTTTCTTGGCTTAGATTTGTATGATACACTTTTCCAGTTTTTTCAGGCGTGTGTAGGTTATACCTATTTTAAGGAGACCAGTAGGTGAGTAAAAGATGGATTTTTTGGCTACTGTTAATGGGATGTGTGCCTAATATTGGGTTTTGCGGCGAGGTAAACCCGCTGGCTATCCTTCATGCTAAGGGTTGGTTTGTTGGCGCTTCTGCTGGTTTAGTGTGGCCACAGTTAGGCGAAAGTAGCACTAGTGTTTTAAATGGCAATGATGTGCAAGCGCCTTATAATTCTGATGTGTATTCGATAGATACGCCTAATAATACGCAGGACTGGTCACTTTATGCGGGTTATCGTTGGGATCAGTCGCGCCAAATACTTCCTCATTATAGTGTTGCTTTGCGTTACGAGCGTCTCTCTAGATTTAAAATTGAAGGAACCGTTGATCAATATTCTTTGCCAGACTTCGTCAATTATAACTATCATCTTTACGGTTCTGCGAACATATTTTCCGCGCAAGGGAAAGTAGATCTTTATGATTTTCATTCGTTTGATCCTTATTTATCTTTAGGCTTAGGTTCAGCCAATACAACCATTGAAGGATATAGAGAGTCGCCATATGACGGCATTGATGCACGTATTAGTCCTGGTTATCAAAATCATTCAACGACTCATTTTGCTTATAGTTTGGGATTAGGGGTGGATTATTTCATCACACCGAAAATTACGGCATCGCTGGGATATGAATATGCTGATTTAGGAAATGTTAAAAGCGGTAATGGAACGTCAACTTGGTCAAGTGATTCGCTGTCATTTGGTCGGTTGACGACCAATACTATTTTACTCAGTGTGTTTTATCAATTGGCCTAAAGATAGGTAGGAGAATTATTAAGATGTGTGTTTTAAAAAGGTTGTATCTTATCGTTATCGGGAGTTTATTGTTAGTGGGTATTCCCATGGCCAAGGCGGCAACAAACCCAGTGACTTATTCTCTGACGCCGACCACGGGTCTTCCGGCAACGATTACCGTAGGAAATACGTATGTAGTGCGTTACACATTGACTAATAAATTACCCTTTAATCTGACCATGAGTAATGTATCTCGCACGCTTACAGGCGCTAGCTTTTCGGTGGGCGATGCTTGTAGCGGACAAACATTGGCGGCAGGTGCTTCGTGTCCGGTGACCATAACATGTACACCAACACGTACGGGCGTAGCGAGCATCCAACTAACATTGCATTATGATAAAAACGTGGTGCCTTTGCCGACGTTATCAAGCACGGTACAATCGGGCGATACGGCAGAAATCTCGGGTGCTGTGTCTGCGCCTTTGCCAACAGAGGCGAGTATTGGAACGGGATATCCAGTCACGTTTAGATTTACAAATATTGGAAGCTCTGCGGTTACGGCATCTGCGGTAACCCTGACGGGTAATACGGGCGCTTTTGTGCAAACACAAAATAATTGTTCGAGCGCAATAAGTGCATCGAATTATTGTACCGTATCGGGTACTTTTACGCCCGTCGTTGCTGGATCCACCTCCATAGGCGCGACCTATTCTTATAATGGTGGTACGCAATCGGTGCCACTAACCACTCAAACTTATGCGATTAATAGCGGGTCGTGCGCCTCAGTAACGGGATCCATTCCACTTGAGCTGCCGGCGCAAACTTATAGTTATGGAGATAATGTTGTCGAGTTTCAATTTACGAATCATTGTTCCACGGCTTCAGCAGCGCTAGGGACAGTTTCATTAAGCGCGCCAAATGCCAGCAATGCGGGCACGCTGCAAAGGAAACATAGCTTAAGTGCAAGTAATGATAGTTCTGTGCTAACCAAAGGCGATGACACTTGCTCTGGTCAAACATTAGCAGCTAATGGGTCTTGTACAGTTTATGCTTCATTGATACCGGGATCGACTACAGGGGCCACGCAAGTAGAAGCAAAAATGAATTATACAGAATCATCACAATCCAAAACGGCGATTGCAATGACTACTTCTACGATTAACGCAAACAATACAGCTGCCCGAATGATTACCGTTGTTAATCAATGTTCAGTCCCCGTATGGATGACTTTTAACGCGGGCGCTTATAGTAGTCAGTCAGGTTGCACCACCAATCCATCTTTATGTCCTTCAGGAACCACTTGCAATACGAGTGCTGCTGCGGGTGCTGGGCTGTGTTATTGGAGTAATCCAACGCAGGGGGTGAATCAAGACGGTAAATTATTGGCGGCAATACCCAATCAACCGCCTTCAACCATGAATATTACGATTCCTGAAACGAGCCTAAACAATGTAATTTATAACGCAGGTATTATGCCTCGTTTGGGTTGTTCAGGAACAGGCGCGAGCATATCCTGCAAAATCAATGCTTGTACAGCAGGATCAGATGGTCTGTGTCTGCCAGGCGATGGACCCAGCACAACGCCCGTAGCATTTAATGCCGTCGAATTTACTTTTAATCAAACAAATGGTGATGGGGTTTATAATAATCAAATCATTGATGGCGTTACAGTTCCCATGGAAATGAAAGGGCGAGGATCTTTCTCAACAGGGACAGTCCCTTATGATAATTGTTCGGCAACAGGCGCTATTATCCAACCATTGACAGGATCAGCGACAACTCAGCTGGGTAGTTGTAATTTTAGCTTTAGTCCACCCAACGATGCGACGAATTATCGGTATGTTTACTTGAGTAATCCATCCAGTCCAACTTATTGCGACACTGATTCTGATTGCTCAGGCGGAGAGGCGTGTGGTTTAGCTTATGATTCCGCGAATAAAATCGATAAAGCTTGTGGGTTGCTAGAGGGGTACACATCCGTTAATAAGGGTGTCTGTTCGCAAGGGAAATCAAATTTTGGTCGCAGCAAGTCAATGACGTCGCCAGCTTTTGGTGCCTATATTTACGATACCGTGTTCTCTTGTGATACTTCTTACGGTGCTTACACTAATACGAACCTTTATGCTTGCAATGGGCCGCTGTCTAATTCTTCTTGCTATAATAGCGCAAGTCCATGCTGCGGCTGTGTCGACTGGTGGACAGCAGCTGGCGGTTCGTTGATAGTTCCAACCTCAACGGTTATTTGTCCAACAACCAATGCCAATTGGAATACAGCAGCGCAACCCAATGTCCAGTGGGTGAAGTCTGCCTGCCCTACGAGTTATGCTTATCAGTATGATGATAAATCTTCTAGTTTCACTTGTTCGGTAATGAATGGTAGTAACGTGGTCACGAACTATCAAGTTACTTTTTGTCCCGGGGGAAAAGAAACGTCAACAATAATGCCATAGCATAGTGCTGGGTAATTTGATTTCTGAAAGGGGGTAGAGAGAAAACTGACTTATAGTTTGAATCTATAACAGCGCAACACTGATTTTTATTTTGCTATATCGCATTGGGCACCCACCAGGGGTGCCCCTTATATCTTAAAAATCTGGTATATTAAAAACGTTATTGAAAAATAACAAAGGCATAGTAGATCGTGTGCCCCTTGAGCCATTAAGC
>Ga0209417_1006590_pt1 | contig 11763 bp, 12 predicted proteins | sample RifGroF2_FD_184002 | JGI IMG/M metagenome (GOLD analysis project Ga0209417, IMG submission 184002) | Groundwater microbial communities from Rifle, Colorado, USA - Groundwater F2 (SPAdes) (version 2) | ecosystem: Environmental > Aquatic > Deep subsurface > Groundwater | place: Rifle, Colorado... | reverse complement strand
ATTCTTCATTTTCAGATTCTTCATTTTCAGATTCTTCATTTTCAGATTCTTCATTTTCAGATTCTTCATTTTCAGATTCTTCATTTTCAGATTCTTCATTTTCAGATTCTTCATTTTCAGATTCTTCATTTTCAGATTCTTCGTTATCAGATTCTTCATTTTCAGATTCTTCGTTATCAGATTCTTCAATTCCAGATTCTTCAATTCCAGATTCTTCATTTTCAGATTCTTCGTTATCAGATTCTTCATTTTCAGATTCTTCGTTATCAGATTCTTCAATTCCAGATTCTTCATTTCTTATTTCGTCATTTTCGGGATCGTTATTCTCGTCATCAGAATCATTATTTATTCTTTTTTTCATATAATATATCTTACATTATAAATTATATATATTTTTCAATTTTTTTTATAACATAATATATTGTTTGTTTTCACGGAAAAATTGAAAAAAAAATATAAAAAGAATTATATAGATATATTATAATGTATTATTGTGAAAATTGTGGTAATATATATAACACGACATCAAACATAATTCAAACGGGAGGTCAAAACATAAATATTAATAAAATAATAGAAAATATCTTGTCCGGAAATATACCAGAAAATATAAAAACTATAAATAAACAAAAAATAATAGAATCAAAAGAATTTTTGGATTTAAATAAAAATGATAAAGATAAAATTTTAGATGTTTTTAAAGGAAATAATAAAAAAATAAAATCTAAAAAAATAAATTTATATTTCATTTGTAATTATTGTGGTAATACTAAGGAGATTGAACCGAAAACAAAAATTTTAAGTAAAACATTTAATAAAATTGAATCAAAAAAAAATAAAATAAATGAGGATATCATATATGACACAATTAAACCACGGACTAGAAATTATATATGTCCAAATCCAAAATGCGAATCGCAAAAAAATTATGAAAAACGTGAAGCAATATTTTATAGAAATGATAATACATACAAAATTACATATATTTGTACTGCATGTAAAGCAATATTTTCGCAATAAAATTATTTATCTATTTTGTTCAAAATAAATTTTGAAAATAATTAATTATTTTGATTAATAAAATTTCATATTTTTTTTAATAAAATTATCAAAAATTAAATTTTTGATAATATCGAACTATTTTACACCTTTTTACATTTGAAATAATAATCCCGGTTATAGTTTAATTCACCAAAGGTACATTTAAACTAATCGTGTTTAATCAACTAATATCATATCCAATCAAAAAAAAATTGAAATTTAAAAGGAAAGAATATAAGGTTCATTATTATTAATCAAAGAGATATGGACACACAATTATTATTTAAATTTTGTAATACTATAAATTCATTAGAAAAATATTATAAATTTTCTAATGATGAAAGAATATTAAACTTAATAACAAATTGTTCTGGCTTATCAAATAAAGAAATTTTAAATAAAATATTATATAGCTATTCAAATAATATTAATAACAATGAAAATATTAGAAATTTTATAATATTCGATAAAAATAATTCTCCGGATGAATTAAAATTATATATTTCAAATTTATTGAATAATAATATTATTATAAAAATTTTACATAATTATATTATTTCAATTAAACCAGAAGAATATGAACAATTTATTAAATCTAAAATCGATCTTAAATTTTCATCGGATATATACAACGAAACAATTAATTGGATTTCAAATTCATATTATGATTATTTAAAAACAGAATTTAATTTGGCGGAATATGGGATAGTTGAATTATTATTAAGTATTATGTTATTAATAAGTAAAATTGCATTTTTTATTTTGACATTTAAGCCCATAGATAATAATGATGAATTAGAAAAACTTAATTCACTATTTAATATTAATAAAAAAACAATAGAAGAATATGATAAATCTAAAATTTATAAAAATAATATTGATAATTGTGATGATGAACTTACTGGTTTGATTAAAAATATCAACGAAAATAATATTCCTGATATTACACCATTTGATAATATAAATAATAACAAAAAATCAAATAAAAAACAAAAAAACTTAAATGATATTATGAATGAAAATAATGATAATAAGAAAATATCTAATGAAAAAAATAGTATTAATAATCACGATAACAATAATAAAAATGAACAACCTATTAAAGAAAAAAAAAAATATCATGATGAAAGCGATAATGATAGTGATGACGAAAGTGATGATGATAGTGATGATGATAGTGATGATGAAAGCGATAATGATAGCGATGATGATAGTGATGATGATAGTGATGATGATAGTGATGATGATAGTGATGATGATAGTGATGATAATAGTGGTGATGATAGTGGTGATGATAGCGATGACAATAGCGATAAAAAAGAAGAAAATTATGATGAAGAAAAAAAATTAAAAATACATAGTAATAGCGATAATGATGATAGTGATGATAGTGATGATAGTGATGATAGTGATAGTAATGATGATAGTGATGATAGTGATAATGGTGATGATACAGATAGTGATGAAAAAGTTACTAAAGAAAAAATTACTAAAGAAAAAGATGATAATAAAAATTTAAAAATAAAAGAAAAAGATGATAAAAATTCAAAAATGGATAAAAACTATATCGATGATGATAGTGATAGTGTAGAAGATGATGAAACGAGTAGTGATAATGTGGATAGTGTAACTTCAGAAGAAGAACCAAAAAAAAATAAAAAAAAGGACAAAATAATCGATTTAGATGAAGCAGAAGCCAAAGAAAATGAAAATAGTGAAACCTCAGAAGAAGAACCAAAAAAAAATAAAAAAAAAGATAAAATAATTGATCTGGATGAAGCAGAAACCAAGGAAAATGATAATGATTCAGACGAAGAAGATTTGGATATATTTAATGTTCTTAAACAATATGATGATAAAAAAAAAATAACAAATGTGAATGAGATATTAAAAAACATGAAAGAATTGTATAAGAGGAAAAAATAATTTATTTTATTAATATAGAATAATATGGATATTAAAAGATTTGATGAAAATAATATGTCATTATTTCAAAGTGTTGATGATTCTGATCTTATATATGATAATACAAATGTAAATAAATATAATAAAATTAAAAATAAATTAGCAAAAAAAAGATTTTTAAACAAAAATCATAATATTGTAAATTATAATTTAAAAAATAATAGAAACGACAATGATTCCGTATTTTCTGATGATGAAACCATAATGAAAAAAAGAAAAATGAAAAATAAAAAAATGCATACGTTAAGTGATTGTGAAGAAATGACAAATAATAGAAAATATGAAAATAAAATTTTAAATAATTATAAAGAACAATTTGATGATTTAGCATTCGACAATACAACAAAACCAGTATCAATGAATAATATTAATAAGAAAAGGAAAAATAGAAAAAATGCATTTGCTAAATTGGCATTTGATAATGGATTTTCTAAATTTGATAATAATGATATGAGATATCATGTGACTAATGATATGAGCCATAATAATATGGTTCCATATTTTAGTAACAAAACATATGGTTATGGATTAGGACACGAACAAAAAATGATGGAATATTCAAAAAGAAATATAGATACATTTACAGGAACATTAGACAATCTTGAATATAGAAAAAAATTAGAAGCAAAACCTTTATTTAATCCATTGACAGGAATAACAAATATTAATGGATTACCAGTGATGACATCATTTTTTGATTCATATTATATTCCGTCAAAGGAAAGAAACGGAGAAAGACCATTTCAACAAACTAGAGTAACACCGGGGTTAGATTTACCATACAATGCGATTGGTAGGCAAGGATATGTTGATACATATCGCCCCCCACAATACACCGTGGATGATTTAAGAACAGCAAATAATCCAAAATCAACATATAAGGGTGTAATTATTCCAGGACAAAAAGGTTCGCGTGGACCAATAGCATCAGAGGTTAAAAAACACAAACCGGAAAGATTTAAAGAATATGGTGATGAAAGAATGTTGCCTACACGTAGTTATTGGAGTGCCCCAAGTATTCATGGAGAATATGATCAGACAATAATGGCAACGGAAAACAGGGGTAAATATTCAACACCATACTATGGCGCGGGAAAATTTTATAATACACAAATTACACCTTCTGAATTGTTACCACTTAATAAAATCGCGGAAAAACAAAATTATATTTATGCTGGTCCAAGAAATGTTCAATTAGTGGGAGGATTACAAAATAGAGAAAGCGAAAAAACATATAACCCAAAAATGACACAAAGAATGAATGTAAATAAATATATTGGACAATTAAATGGAAATGAAAAAAGTTATGCCTTTGACAAAGAAAATAATATTCCAAATCAAACAATGAGAAATATATATGAAAATAATAATCATATAGGTGTAATAAATAATAGTCAAATAAATAAAAATTATGCATTTTCATATAATGAAAATATTCCAAACTCAACTATGAGAAATTTATATGAAAATAATAATATAATAGGAAATTTTGGAAATAGTGATTTAAGCAAACCAAAAGTTTTTGATATGAATAATAATATTCCATCACCAACAATACGAAATATTACAGAACAGAATAATTATATTGGTAATGTTGGCACTAATGAAACAGATAAATTGTATGTTTTTGATTATAAAAATAATATTCCTACTCAAACTATGAGAAATATATATGAACTCACTGATCGTGCGGGGATAATTGGAAGAAATGGAAAATCATATATTTTTGATAAAGAAAATAATATTCCTGAACAAACAATGAGAAATATTAGTGAAAATAATGACAGAGCAGGAATAATTGGGAGAAATGGAAAATCATATACTTTTGATAAAGAAAATAATATTCCTGAACAAACAATGAGAAATATTAGTGAAAATAATGATAGAGCAGGAATAATTGGAAGAAATGGGAAATCATATGCTTTTGATAAAGAAAATAATATTCCCGAACAAACAATGAGAAATATTAGTGAAAATAATGATAGAGCAGGAATAGTTGGAAGAAATGGAAAATCATATGCTTTTGATAAAGAAAATAATATTCCCGAACAAACAATGAGAAATATACATGAAAAAACTGATCGTACTGGAATAGTTGGAAGAAATGGAAAATCATATGCTTTTGATAAAGAAAATAATATTCCTGAACAAACAATGAGAAATATACATGAAAAAACTGATCGTACTGGAATAGTTGGAAGAAATGGAAAATCGTATGCATTTGATAAAAAAAATAATATTCCGGAATATACTATGAGAAATATACATGAAAAAACTGATCGTACTGGAATAGTTGGAAGAAATGGAAAATCGTATGCTTTTGATAAAGAAAATAATGTTCCGGAATATACTATGAGAAATTTATACGAAAATAATAAATATATTGGTGTAGCAGAATCACATAAAACACATAGAACCAGAGATGATGTAAATAATGCGCGTTTAAATACAGCAAAGGAACGTATTTCTAAGGGTAGAGCGCCGACATTATCAAATTATAATAAGGGTCCAATAACTGATTTTACAGCGTATGAACTTAAAAATGAAATTATAGATAATAGAGCACAAATACCAAGTGACATACCCCAAATAGGAAGAGCAAATAGAAAAATCAAATATAAAAATACGTTGCCAAATAGAGAATTCAGTTTTTTATCATATATTGATGATAATTTAAAAGGCAATCCGTATGTTTTAGAATATTATGAATAAATAAAATTATAATTTGAATATATTTTTTTTTTTATATAATAATAAGCATCGATAATATCATCACATTGATTTGCTCCTGTAATAATAACACTTCCACTTTCAAATATATAAATTGATATTACTTTTTTTGTTTCATTATTTATATATTTTGTATCTACACATTTATGTTTAACACCAATTGTTGCATAAATATTTTGTTTATTAAGTATGTCACAAAATGTATATATATTTATATTGAATGGTAAATAAAAATTTGTATTTATCATTGCCATTTTAAAATGTGTTATGTTTCTGATGTCTAAAAAATCATTGAAATTAGTAAATGGTTTATCTTCTATAATTTTTTTTTTATTATTATAAATTGCTTTTACAATTTTTAATTTATTGAAAATTAATATTAATGCATTAAAAATATGATATAAATTTTTACATCCCGTTATTTGTATAGACCCATTTTTAAATAATTTAACATTTATTTTTGCACCATTCATTAATACAATAAGTGTAACTTGATTTAGAAAAATTTTCTTTTTATTTTTTTTTCGTCTCCTTTTTCGTGTATCAACAATTAATGTTCTAGATGTTGCCTCGTCGTTTGCATAATTAACAGAAATTATACTTTTATTTAATTCTAGATATCTTCCTATATTTTCAACAATAAAAACATCAGTTTTATTTTCGTTATTCGGAATTAATTTACAGGAGATAGTAATTGTACATATTTTTAATTTTTTTGGAAGTGTTTCTAAATTAAGATTATGCTCTTTAATCCATTTCTCATTAATTTTCATATTAAATTAATATAATTTAATCTAATAAAGAATAAAAATTTCAATTTTTTTATATTAAAATAGCAACAATTTTTAATTGGTGTATTTCACTAGAAAAAGTCTTTTCCAAAATAAATTAATTACATTAAAAATTATTAATTTTAAATGCAAAAAATTTTAATTAAATATAAAATAAAACTTTTAATTTTTTTATATTGCATAAAAAAATTAATTATTATGATAAATCATTTATAAATATAATGATAAAAATGATAAAAATTTTAAAATATTTTTTGTATGAATAATTAATTTATCAAATGATTATTACATATAGGGCATTCAAAATAATCAAATATTTTATCAATTGAACACACACGACTAGGTGTCACATCATTATATTTTAAATTAGAAAATATGCAACTTAGATGCATTTTATGTTTACAATTTGAAATATATTCATTGTCATCATTTTCAACATTATTTTCACAATAAGGACATATGTTATTACATGTTATAATTGGCGATGGTAATGTTATTATTGTACTTTCAATAGTTTCCATCGGCATCCTTGAAAATTGATTATGGGGAATATCGGGACAATATTTTCTAAATTGTATATTTAATTTTGTTCCGAAATGATTTTGTGTAATTGGAAAAAAAAACTTTGTTGAAAATAAAGATCCATATCGTAATGTTTGCGATTTTAAATCAACAGAATATTGTATTAAAAAATTTTTGAAATCATACATTTCGATTATATCACATTTATTATATAAATTAGCATTCATCAAAATTCTAATATTAATCATATAATATCCCGTCCCACATATAGCACTATCATTTAATGATAAATGATATCCGTGATTTTTATAATGCCCATTTCTTCCACAACATCCACACCACGAGTATTTTCCTTTGATTATATCAAAATATATATTAAAATATGTTTCATCATCATGTCGCGTTTTTTTATTTTGTTCATCATCATCATATCGCGTTTTTTTATTTTGTTCATCGTCATGTTCTAAATTATTTTTTAATGGTAATAATTTGTCATATTCCATCATGATATTATTTATTAATAATATAAATATGCCAAAATATTTAAATTTCAATTTTTTTATTAAATTAACACAATCAAATAAATCAATGGAAAAATATTTTAAAAATAAATTTAAAAATATAATTTGATTTGTTGTTTATTCAAATTATATATTTTTTATTAATAGGTTATAATTTTATAAAAATATTATAAATTTTTTATGAACAAAAAATTAATTAATATATTATTATAATTTAGTAATATTATAATATATTATTATAATTTAGTAATACCATAATATATTTTTTTTAATTTTAAATTTCTTTGGAATTTAAATATTATTATTTCCATAAAAAATCTCTTAAAACATACTTTATTTTCACATAAAAAATTATTATATTAATTTATTGGATTCTATTCACCAATATTTTTATCTTTAATTTTTTAGATTCTAGACAATTTTCATATAATATGTGGTACAAAGTATCTAAAATCGAAAGATTACACGGATATGTTATATTTTTAATAAAATCCGCATATTCTGGTTCTAATTGTAAAAAATAATAATATTGTTTGTCATAGGCTAATGGATATGGTACGTCATTATTTCCTATTGTGGATATAAAATCTATAATTTCATATTTTGATGTGAATTTATATATCATTGGACCAATATGAATATATGAATTTTTATTTTCTTTAATTAATAAAGTATTTCCATGCATCAAATATGGACTAGTATCATATCCCGTCCAATATCCTAAAAATTTGGTAATTTCTAATAATAATACATTGTATACTGGTTTGTCATCTATATCTTTTGTTGGTTTATATGTGTACACATTGATTTTGTTTTTTGTAACTTTAACAAAAAATGGGCGACTCCTATTATCATGAATATAATATGAAATATTTTTAATATTTTTTTTTTCTATAAATGAATTTGTACTTGTTATATCCTTCAATTCTTTTTGTCTTAATTTATATTTTTGATCCCAATTTAATTTTGTTTTTGTTTTTTTAGTTTTTTTAGTTTTTTTAGTTTTTTTAGAAGATATTTTATTCCACCTTTTTATGCCGTTAACATTTTCTATTACTTGCCACATGTTTCCGTCATTTCCTCTTTTTTTTGTTCCTATTTTATATAATGTTGCTGATTGTAGTGGTGATTTTCTCATATATATAAAATTATATAAAATAATTATTCGCTAATTATATTTTTTTATTTTTACAAATTGGACAAAAATTGTTATATTTTTTAAACCATTTACAAATACATTTTTTATGATAATAATGGTTACATCCCAAAATAATTATTTTATCATTATCTTTAAAATTATCCATACATATTGAACACTGATTATATATTTTTTCTGTATTTTTAAATATTGTTGTTTTTAATTTTTTAATTTTATTTTCAGATAATGGTTTGCTTTTTGGTTTATTTTCTCTCATACTAACCGTTACGGCTCTATTAAAATCCATATCAATGGCACCAAAATCAATAGCAATATCATCAAAATTAAAATTAATATTTCTTCGCACCATTGATCCAAAATCTGAAAAATAATCCATCAATGAATTAATATAATCAGCAGTATTATTTATTTCATTATCCGTATAATCGTCACTAGATTCGGCGCTAGATTCGGCAGATGATAATATATTGTAATTTATATTTTCATGTATATTAATATTATCTGAACCTATTTTTTCAAGAAAAAAATAACATTCTTCCATATATTATTATATAATATATATGTTATTATTTATATGAATTATATAAATAATAAAAAAATATTCATATATTTTGGAATAATTGTAATATGTATATATATATCGAATTTAATTGGAATCAATTTAAATATATTTTATGGCACTATAATTGCATTTATAATAATTTTAATTATTGTTGTATTAGGAAATAAAAAAACTAATAATATTAAAAAAGATATAATAATTCCCGATAATGAAAAAATTATAAATTATAATGATATATCATTTTTAATATTTAGTATTGCTGATTTAAAAATGTATAATATTGTGTCATATAATGAAATGTTAAATAGGATATATTATTTTTTTGAAATATACGATATGTCGAAAATTGACGAAAAAAATATGGGAAAATATATAGAAATAAATATTAAAAACAAATCATTAATTTTAAACCATATTCAATCATTTATATATAAAATTCCGCTTAATGAAATAACACGACTTAAAAATATTATTAAAGATTTTGATACTGTTTTAATACAATATTTAACAATAATGTATAATGATTATGAAAAATATATTTATTATAATGGTATAAATATAAATACAAAATTTTTTAATAATTTAAAAAAACCATTCAATTATTATCAAACGAATAATTTTGATATTTATTAAAATATTATTTATTATATATTATATAAATGGATAATAGATATGAATATGTTTTTAAACGATTAGAGTCAACTAATATGCACCAACTCCCATTAAAAGGAACATTTAATTTTTATCAAATAGCATTATTTCCAATAAATGGAGTATATGAAATTAGAAGATCAACATTTGATGGAATTGGTGATATAATTAAAGTTAAAAAAATGTATACAAATAAAAAAAATCTCAAAAAAATAATATCATTGTTAAAAGATAAAAAATATCATACATACGCTACTTATAATTTAAATAATATTCCATTACCGTCAAAATCATATTTTGACACATTAACATCAGAATTATTAAATCAACCTATTTGAAAAAAATAATATTAAAATTAAAATAAATGTAAATAATAATATCGTTATTCCTATATAAAATAATCTGTCGTCCTTTGTAAATATTTTATCAAAATTTAATGTTTCCATATCTTTTAAAATCCCAAAAAACGTATTTCCGATACCCCAAAATATTTCACTGATAGAATTTTGATATATATATACTGGTTTATTTGCATTTTCATTTAATTTTAATAATAATTCTTGTTTTTTAAGATTATATTGCATTTGTTTTTTTGCTAATTCATTTTCAAATGCTGTATTGAATTCTTTTAAAAATTCTTGTTGATCCATTATTTTATATATTAAAATAAATATATGAAAAAAAATTGAAAATTTAAATATTTGTCCATTCTTATAGTTAAATTATTCATTTGCATATCTATCAAATGGCTCAATATTCAAAGATTAAATTTGATTTTGTTATTAACAATGATGATTGTCTTGTAGTTCAAACATCTGATGAAGAAACTGGATTAATTCTTTATGATAATTGTGTCAACGTGCATGATTATGTTCGTCTTAACATTAACGGAAGACTTAAATATAATATAATTAATAAATCCGGTAAAAAATGGATAGCATATGATCATATCGACGATGAAATATTAAAATTTAAATTTGTGAATACAATAAAGAATTAGAAAAAAAATATTAGAAAAATCTAAATTTATCGATTTAATGGATGAAAATGTCATTAAATTTACAATAAATAAGGACGATCTTTTAGATTTATAATTAAAAAATTGAAAAATAAAATAATTGGGATTTGTATATTTAATAAATTACACAAGCAATTATGTATAGATTAAACGATGATTTTACATACTATATTACAATCAATAATTGTAATTTTTTTAATTGTGTCATTAGTAATATAACTCACAAAATTACACATAATGCTATTTTTTGGAAAAATATAACTATGACAGATGATTTTAAATTTATTGCAAATGAAATTAATGGAAATTTTTCATACCATATTGTGAATGAAACTAGAGAACTTTTTGGGGAATCACCCCTGAAACATTTTTTAGTGTGCCAATATATTGAAAATGACATTAAACAATTGAAATTTTTTGATGATAACGAGAAGTTACGACAATTATTATACAAAAATTCAAATAATGTTAATGATAAAGATAAAAGTGTTATTATATTTAATATTGATAAAAATATTCTCGATAAATTAATCAAAAATCTTTAATTTTTTTTATAATTTTACTAAAATGTAAAATTTTATAGATATATATTATGAAAAAATTTATAAATGATAAATTAAATTATTTGAAAAATAAAATTAATGAAATAAAATTAAATTTAAATAAATTAAACGATGATGATAAAAAATTATTTAATAATTTTAAATATAAATATAAAATGTTGAAATTTTTATATGATGAACATTATAAAAAATTTGATTTTTTCTTATTTTTATTTTTTAGTGAAGAATATAAATTACATG
>Ga0209417_1006589_pt1 | contig 11763 bp, 6 predicted proteins | sample RifGroF2_FD_184002 | JGI IMG/M metagenome (GOLD analysis project Ga0209417, IMG submission 184002) | Groundwater microbial communities from Rifle, Colorado, USA - Groundwater F2 (SPAdes) (version 2) | ecosystem: Environmental > Aquatic > Deep subsurface > Groundwater | place: Rifle, Colorado... | reverse complement strand
TCCTACATTTCCATGAATTGGAGAGGAAAACCTTTGATATCCTACCAGGTTATAGTCAATCTAATCGCAGCTACAAGAACGACGACAGGGCTGCAAATAAAGGCAGACTTAGACAAGCGAAAGTATATTGCTGGAATTAAAGTTTCTGATGAAGATTATGATACTTTGAATATCACACAAAACAGTTTTAAAGGGAACTGGAATTACATCATAAAACCGCTAGTATTGTAAATGTTAATTAATGACAGTGCCTAATTTTTTAAAGATCTTTCTATCAGATTCCATAATAATTCATTTTTCTTCGCTCGCACAAAAGGCTAGGACGCTATATGTCGTAGCAGTGGAAGTATTTTTTCAATAAAAATTATGAAAGAAGAGAAATAATGAAAAACAATTTTATAGAAATTCACAGCAAAGACTACTGGATTAAGGTCATTGAAATGCTTCAACAGAACTGGGCATTAATTGAAAAATCACAGAATGGATCAAGTATAGTTTATTTCTTGAATGATAATTCAATTATTTTTGATCAAATCGAATTTTTATCTGAAAATTTAGCACAGCAACAACTTAAAAACAACGGATTTAGTCGTTATATAGAAGATAAGGATGTACAAAAATTTATTACTCCACCTCGGCCTCCATTCTTAAAGGGAGATCATCCAAATGGTGCTATTTACTCTTCAGGCAGATATTGGCGAAATATCGATGTGAAACAGAATGTAGATAACTGCAACCTAAACAGGTTTGTAGAATCGCAGAAAAAAGTTTATGAGATAGCCCTTTCTGAGATCAGGTCAGGGAAAAAGAGGACTCATTGGATGTGGTATATTTTTCCTCAATTCAAGGGGCTTGGGTACAGTGAAACTTCAAAGATCTATGCCATAAAGAGTCTTGATGAAGCAAAAGCATACCTTAATCATCCTCTTCTTGGAACTCGGCTAAAGGAAATTTCCAATGAGTTGCTGAAGCTCGAACATGTAAGTGCATACAAAATATTCGGCAGCCCTGATGATTTAAAGTTAAGATCTTCAATGACACTCTTCGCTGCTATTGATGAAACATCAGAAAATATTTTTAAGAAAGTGATTGATAAGTACTTTAAAGGATATACTGACGAACAGACATTAAGGCTTATAAATATTAATAGCTATAATAAGTAAAATCTGTATTTGATTTACAGTCTTTTAGGTTTTGTTCAAATTTACATGTTATTCAGAACAATTTTGATAGTCCTATTATAACTATAATACACTATAACTATTGATGTATCTTTAGGGCATTTACATTCCAATAAAAATTGATATAATCACTATAGATAAGACATTTCTTAGAAAATACTTATTATAAAAATTAAAAATCATTATGCATAAGATTGAATGCCCCAATTGTCATAAAGATCTAAGTTTCGATGGAGAGTGGAAACCTGAATGGATTGGACAAAAAACCACATGTCCTTCGTGTAATAGTTCTTTTGAAATTCAAAATCCAATAAACAATTTACAAGTAAAAACTGACCAGCCCCCATCGGTTAGTGAAAATGATAATTCAAAAAGCCATAAAATTTTTATAGTGCTTTTCTCGCTTTTGGTATTGCTTGGAGTAATAGCCTTTGGAATGATAGGATATTTAGTTATTCCATTCGCAAAAGATAAAGCAGTTTGGTATCAGAATGCAAAACACAGGGAAGACGCGCTAACGGAAAACCTGAATAACTTATCAAAGGCTAAGCAAGAATATATATCTAAATTGGATGCTGATATTAATAGTAACAAATCAAGTCTAGCTGCTATACAAGCTTCAATTAACCAACTATCCGACAAACAAAAACGAATAGACGAATTAAATACTAATATATCTTCCTATGAAACAAAAATTAATTTGCTTCAATCTGAATATAGAGAAATAGAGACTGCGAAAACAAAAGATATAAACGCATCAATATCAGCGTTGCAGCTGAATGAAAATAAATTAGATACAGATATTGCCAAAAAACAAAAACAATTGGATGATTTGAATACAAGTTATCTTGCAAAAAAGACTTCAGCTGAAAAAGATTTAAATGAATTCGAGGCAAATAAAAAAAACTTATCAAATCAGATTGAATTAGCAAAACAGCAACTGGCAGGGATTGCTAATCAAATAAAAGAGTCACAGGCTGAAAAGAATGAAACTTTGATAGGCTTAAATAATAAAATTCAAGAAGCACAAAAACAATTGGACTCTTTAAGTAATTCAATTAATGATGCAAATACAAATAGAACAAATGCGACGAAGGAAAATATGGACAGTCAAAAGAAATTAAGAGACTCAATTGATAGTCTAATTACTTCGCTAGATACTGATATTAACAAGAAGAAAATTGAAAAGAGTGCTTTAACCGCTGATATAGATTCACGACATGAAGCATTAAGAAGTTTGGAAACTGAAAAGAATAGACTCATGAATAATATTGAGAAACTGAAAAAGCAAGAATCAGAATTGAATGCAAAGCTTAATAATAATCCAACTAATACAGAGAATAAACTATGAGTACTCTAAACCAATTTATTGCTTCTGGTGAAATGGCTTTAGTCTTATTTTTTGTAGGATTAGCTATTGTATGCATTATAATTATCACATCTGCATATATTTATGCTTACTACAGCAAAATGTTAAAGCAACTTCCTAATGCAGTCAAGTTTAAAAATCTTGAGACAATGATAAGTAACCTTGAATCGAAAAAAGAAGACCTGATAAAGGAAGTAGATAAGCATAAAACAGAAGTTGAAAATTCCAAAAGAGTCATAGAAGAAGCCAACAAGCTTAAAAAATGGTTAGAAGATAACGGGGTTACAATTGCACAATTAGAGTCTGAAATTTCAAATAAACGGCAAGACTATGAAAAGGCATCAAAAATTCTCCAAGAAGAAACCAACAAACTTCTAGAAAAGAGAAAAGAACTACAGGATGCAGAACAAGCATTAGCTAACAAAAAATCTGAAGCTATTAGCAGCTTAAATGATATTAAACTACAAGCTCGCGATGCCGAAAGACAGAGAGATCAGGCAAGTAATGAATTTGATAAAATTTCAGATAAAGCTGACAAACTAAGAGCAGAGAACAATCAATTAAATATTGAATCCTTGTCTGCAAAAGTTAAGCTTGAAAACCTGCTGTCTGAAATAAAAAAACTTGAAGAAAAAATATCAAAACTTGAGAAAGAAATTGAAAAGAAATACGAAGAACTTGGAAATACTATTAATAATCTAAAGACACAAAAAACGGAATTAGAAAGTCAAAATAAAGAACTTGATGGTATTATTAGAGGTAACAAGGCCGCTGTTGAAATGTTAAATTCACAGCACAAAGCATTACAAGAAACTCTTGAGAATCTTACTGGGCAAATCACCAGATTGGAACCCCCAGAGCTTAAAACAAGACTTGAAGATCTTTACAGAGCCCAAATTATAGGCGAATTCAAATATCGTGATACTATCCTAAATGAGAATCAATGGCTTGATAAATTTAAAGATGACATGAAGAGTGATGGTGTAATATTTCCCAAAAGAGCTTTGTATGCTTTTCATACAGCTTTGAAGATCGCAGATATTTCTCCTCTTGTTGTTTTGGCCGGGATATCTGGAACTGGAAAAAGTCTCTTGCCGCAATTGTATGCAAATGCAATTGGTATGCATTTTCTTCCAATAGCTGTTCAGCCAAGATGGGATGGGCCACAAGACCTTTTTGGTTTCTATAACTATATGGAAAATAGATTCAAAGCTACTGAACTTTCAAGACTTCTCTGGCAATTAGATGCTTATAACAACAAAGGAAATTTCGGAAATTTGAAATCAAGCATGGCGTTAGTATTGCTAGACGAAATGAATCTTGCAAAAGTAGAATATTATTTTAGTGAATTATTAAGCAAATTGGAATATAGAAATAACATTCACGATGCCAAAAGTAGAAGCCCTGTAGAAATAGAGATTGAATCAGGATCATTAAGGAGACATGAAAAAAATGAAAGAATTTTTGTTGGCAATAATATTTTATTTGTTGGCACGATGAATGAAGATGAAACAACACAAAATCTTTCTGATAAAGTGATTGATAGATCTAATGTGCTTCGTTTTGGAAAGCCTAACAAAACTGATACAATTCCTGATAAAGAAAAACTTATGAAAAAAACTAAGACTGAATATCTTCTCAATTATGAACACTGGCAACACTGGAAAAATAGAGATTTAGATCTAGAAAAGAAAAATATTCTTAACAAATACTTGGATGATCTAAATAAAGAAATGAACGAGATAGGAAAACCTTTTGGCTACCGTGTTTCACAAGCAGTAATGAAATATGTTTCAACCTATCCTATGGCGGTTTCCGATACAAGGGCATTCAATGATGCTATTGCTGATCAGATAGAGATGAAAATATTACCGAAGCTCAACGGGATAGAATTGGAAAAGGGTAATAAGCTTTTTAAAGCGATAACTGAGATTGCAGGTAAGTTAGGAGATACCATTCTCCTCGATACTCTTAGAACGGCTATAGAAGATAATACAAAACCTTTCTTTGAGTGGCGCGGCGTAACGCGTATTGATAATTAATAGAAAGTAGTCTGAATGAATCAAAGCCCCAATAAACTTTCCAACAATATGACTTCTATTCCATCAAGGGCTTTCATAAGAAAAATCGATTTCAATAAGTATATCGCAGGATATTTTGAAAATCTGTCAGAAGCTGACAGGCAACAATATTATCTTTACAAATTTATAGAGTCTATTATTAAGGGTTTTAGTGAACTTCGATTTGAGGCTGAAAAATATTCAATAGAAAATGAGGATAGAATATTAATTCGCCTGAATAAGGAGCTGCCTATATCGTGGAGAAGAGTAATTGACCTTTTTAACCCATCCTCCTCTGAGCCACCAATTGAACTTATTGTTCAGATCGAACAAAATTATAAAAGTGAGTTATTGAGACTTGTTTCATCACCAAGGAAAATTCTTAGGCAGTTCCATGAGAAAGAGCATCTTTCGAGAGTGCAAAGGATCGATACCAAGTGCCTGACATGGCTCATACAACAACCTGGCCGCAATACAATTGAAAAAGCTGGCAGTCGCCAGCGAATTCTTGCTGTCGTAAAAAATGAATCTTACAACACACTAGAGAACAGGGTTCTTAAAAAAATGATTGAGTTCTCTTATCAAGCCGCCTTCACATATGTTAACGATCATAAAGATAAATCATCGGCAGAACGATATAAAAAAGTAAAGATCTTTTTGTCAGAGTTAAAGAATATTATCAATAATCCTATGATGGTGGGAATCGATGATTTATATAGCTTTCCCAAACCCAACTATGTCTTGATGTACGATGCTTTATACAATAAGATGTGGTTATGGTACTGCAGGCTTGTTCGTCAGCAGGAAGAAACAGAAACTGCATGGAAAATTCAGAAATTTCTGTTTGCAGATTGGTGTCGACTTGCTATTACAGTCTCACTTATGAACACGAGCTCTAGAAAAATATTTTCCCATGAACTATGGATGAATAATACTATTAAAAAAGGAAGCTGGACAGAACTTTTTGACTGGCCAACAGAAATCATAATCAGCAATTCCCTTATTAAAATACAAAATTGTAGCTCTGATAATGAAGACTTTTATAATACTCTTAAGATAATGACATTGAGAGCTATTCCGAAGAATGGATGTGCTAAACAAATACACTTATATAGCTGCCATAACACAACCAATGTTACAGATAGTGAAATTATTAACTTTTTTGATAGTGTTGTCAAAACTGCAAAAGAATCTTCAATAATACTTTACAGCTGGCCTAGTCAACGTAATGAAGAAATTATACTTCAAAATAAAATCATCACACTTTTATCGGTAAATGGTCTGGATGAAAACATGTCTGGCAATACTGCGACAAACTTGTCAAAAATTATAAAAGGATATCTAGCTTATGAATAGAGTAGTAGGCATAGATTGGCTAAATTCCGATTGCTCATCAATCCTTATAGAAGGTGATGGAAAGAATAACAAATTTTTAACATTGGAGAAAAGTAAATTTTCTGGGATTGTATTGCTCCCAAGCAAGTCGCACCAAAAACCAACCATTGTCGACTTTAATAATGCAAATCTATGGAATTCTGGCTTTGATAATATAAATGCTTTTGCAAGAGTTCCTGCGTGGGCGCTATTCGAGGCTTTTAAACAAAAAAGCTTGAACCCATCTTGGAATTATACTTCATTTGGAGGTAAAAGCGCAAATGCTTCATGTAAGGATATAGCTTCAGTTTTGCTTAAGAGAGCTTTAAGTTCAGTTGATAAATATGATATGGCAGTAGTTTCAGTACCTGAAGCCACAAGCAGTATGGGGCAGGAAAATCTAATCCGTTCCTTTCCCAATGGAAGAGATAAAATAAGATTACTGTGGCGTTCAGTAGCAGCGCTGATTGGTTTGTCTGATAAGCATTATACCTTCATGCAAACAGGAAAAAAGGTTGCTGTTTTTGATTTTCAGCAGCATCGCCTTGATATTACAGTACTCGAATTAAAAAACGACACTGACTGGATTGTACCTAAAAGGTTTCTTCCAAAAAAACTGAATTTTCAAACTATAGAGCTTCCGCCCTTGGATTTCTTGTATGCCGAAACACTTCTTGCTACACTTCAACCTAATTATGACCAATATAGCTTATGGCAGCTTGCTATGGTAAATGGATCCTATAAGCATTCTGGCGAGAAAACTGATTTTGTTATTCCTTTAAAAGACAATAGATGGTATGAAATTTCGACTCCTCTACCTAAAGATAAATTTATATATGAGACAAGATATAATTTGGGGAATAAAAAACTCTGGCATCATTTTTCGAAAATAATGTTAGCCTTATCAGGATTTCCACCACCTTCCGAATACAATCCTTCTATTACTGCATTAGACTATCTTATTAATAAAGCTTGCAAGGTACTTCAAAAATTCGATTATGCTTTATTATGCGGACCTTATCTTTCTTTTCTGGATCATAGTAAACTTAAAAGTGCCCTTTCTTGCAGGCATATATGGAGAGAAGGAATTGATACTGATCCTAACCTAATAACAAATGGTTGTGGAATATTTGGACTTAAAGTTATTAATGGCCTACCAACATACTTTGACCAGTTGCCTAGGCTTGATTTAGTTGTTCAAGATTTAAAGGATGAAGACATTAAGCTTAAACCTCTTATCGATTGTGGTGAAGTAAGAGGGAATGAAGAATACACACTCAAGGAACCAATAACTGGTTGTCAGATAAGCCAATATGATACTGCAGGGCATTTTTATTTAAGAATGGAAGACGAAGAAAAACTTCGCGAACTGAAGCAGTTATTTAATGTTAGGTTGTCTAAGAATGCTGAAATAGAATTGTATCCAAGAATGCGTCCTGGACAAGGCATGGCAATTGTTGAAGTACATAATAATAAAATATTTCCGACACCAGTTCTACTAGACTGGGAAAAAATGACCGAATCAGAAGAAACAGAAGATTCTTTAAGAAAAAAAATAGATCGTAGTTTTCCTCCATATATTCCTGCTGTAAAAGCTAATAACTCAAAATGGTCTATCGCGGAACCTTATATAAAAGCCTATACTTTAAATGAGCGCTCAAATGCACAAAATGTTGCTAAAAAGTTAGGTGTGATGGGAAAAGATCCAGACGATAAATCTGATTTAGGTAGGATAAATGTTTTTGGAAATAATCCTGATTATAAATTCCCTGCTGCATCAGATATTTCATTGATCAATAAATTCTTAGAGAAACTAAAACTAAAATATACTTATAAAAATCAAAATGACTATAAGTATGTTATAGGAGCAATTGCATGGACTTACCAAAGTGATTATTTTGAAATAGTTAGGAAAGATCTAATAGATAAACTTAAGTCTAGTGCACCTTTAAAAATACAGGAATTGACAGCCTGCGCAAATCTATTTTGCGATTCAGAAGATTATAAAGCCTATTTTAATAAAGTTCTTGATATGTTTCGCTTACGGGGCAATGAAAGAATGTCTAATTATGTAATTGCTTTGAAGAAAATGCTTTCATATAGAAATGATGCTCTTTTATATATAGAATCTGAGAAATGCTACAAAATGATGGAGCATTTGAATAGTTTGTTTTGGAACAGTTTTATTTACGGAAAGTTTAACATTCTCAAGAATGCTTTGTCAACAATTCTTTTTATGTTGAAACGGCGTTGCTATGACAGAAATTTCCTCCCTTATAATTCAGTAAGGATAGACCGATTATTGGGTATAATCATTTCAAACCTTGAAAAGATTATTGTTACGCAGACTAGAAATGGTAGAAGTACAAATTTAATGGAAGAAATACTTAGATATTTGAAAAGCAGCGGTAGACTCGAAGGAATGATTGAAGCTCTCAAAGAAGAAGATGATGAAGATGATGATGAAAAAGATGAATGAATCATTAAGTGGTAAAAATATAGCAGGACCTGTACTTAGGGTCTCTGGCATTTCTCCGTGGGCGGACTTTAAAAAAATAATTAAATATTATATTGATTGTGTTAAATTTGATGAGAGACCTTCGTGTTATCTAAATTCTAGAACTCTTAACGATAAATTTATTTTTCCAATTCTTCCCTTGGATTGGTTATCTGTAGTAGACTTATCAATAGAAAAAGTATTATCATTTGATCTAAATAATACACAAGCGGCTTTCTTGCGCAATGTTGTATGTATGAGAGAAGGACAAGAATTATTTTTGGGCTATCCTGTCCAACTCTACTCCACTAACAACGGTAGTTTTTTAAATCCTATATGCACGATTCCCTGTGAAATAACATCATTCTTAAACAACAACCTAAAAATAAATCCTCAGTATGATCAAGCTGATTTTAATGGGCAATGGCTTGAAAAAGGTATCCACAAAGATCATCAGACAGCTTTATTAAGAGCAGCTCAAATAAATACTAATGATGCAAATGGTACTTTTGCATATTTTGATATAATCAAAGCAATTGGAGCAATTGGCAGTTTATTAGGAGATAAATTAAAAGATACTGTTTTAGATCCTGACAGACCAAGGACTATGCTTGATTTAAATTCGGCTGAGCCTGGTATTTATAATATTCCTGTTCTGTTTGTAGGAGAAAGAGTAAAATATAATTTAGGATTGTTAAAAGAGCTAAAAAAAATTGCAAATGCTCCAGACAATGAATTAGACAAAACTGCATTATCATATGTTTTTAAAAATCCGCCTAACCTTATTGAAAACAATAAAGATATTGAATACCCATTGCCATTCTTGGCGATGAATCAGGAACAGGAAAACGCTGTTAAGACTAGTTTAAATTCTTCATGTACTCAGATAACGGGCCCTCCAGGCACTGGTAAATCTCAGGCTGTAAGTAATATAATAGCTAACTTAGTCTTTTATGGAAAAACTGTAATCTTTGCTAGCAAGAATCATAAGGCAATTGAGGCAGTTGTATCTAGATGTGGCAAACTATCTGATAATCCACCAATAGTTAACTGCAGCAGTTCAAAGAATGGAGAAGCAACCACATGGGTTGATGCTATACGGAAAATAAATAATACAGCTCTATTTAACACAAATAGTAATAGCTCTGCATATTTTTATAAAAAAATTTCCTCGTTAACAAAAGAAGCTTTGTCGATAATAAATGAATCTATAGAAAGAGAAATAATTTCTGCCACACTTGCAAAAGATTATGAAGAATTTGAGAATAGGACTAAAAATTATACCGAAATAAAGATCAGTTCGATCATTAATACTGGATTATATACAAACAAAGAAAAAATAGAGTTGCTTAAAAAAATACCTCTTGAATCTGAATTATTTAAAAAGAAAACCTTGATTGCTTATTTTCAGAGAACCATCTGGTATTTTTGTAGATTCAGAAAAGTTGCGCACTTAGCGCTATTTTTTAATGAAAAATCTCCAGAGCTATGGAGTAAGTTACCTGATAGACTAACTCCATATGATTTGGTAAAATATGTTCAACAAGCCTTACATGATTATACCGAATTCGAAGCAATTAGAAACCTAAAATCCCAAATTGAAATCAATGAAAATAAGTGCAAGAAATTTAATAATGCAGAGAAGTTAAAAGACAGATTTGCTGAAATTCAAAAAATACTCTCAGAAGAAGCGCCTAAAGCCCTAATCGCAAAGCTCAATGAAAGGCTTGCAAATATTTCAGATAAACTGAAAGGAGACTTACAAAATTTAAGGGTAATGCTGAATAGTCAAAATTATAGTAATTTTAATAGTCAAACTTCGGCTAATTGGGAAAGAGTTTTTACTGATAACATATCTCAACTAGTAAATTCTTTTCCTGCCTGGGCATCTACTTTATTGTCCCTAAGAAAAGCTTTGCCGCTTGCTCCTGCAATAGTTGATTATACCATTATTGATGAAGCAAGCCAATGCGAAATCCCTCCAATTATTCCAGCTTTATATAGAGCTAAAAGAGTAGTAATTGTAGGGGATCCGAATCAATTTAGGCCAGTTATCACTTTGAGCGCTAACCGTCATCAGAACCTAAAGTTCAATACTCATGGAATAACTGATCCCAATCTTCAAAAGTATGACTACCAACTTATTAATTCTTTTGAGCTTGCCAACTCTTTTCCAACTGTACTGTTGCGAGATCATTTCAGGTGCCATGATGTTATTGCGGATTATTTCAATAAGACTTTTTATAATGGCAGACTGAATGTCATGACTGATAGACAAAACTTTAAACTACCCAAAAATTTTAAACCTGGTATAATCTGGCATAATGTAGAAGGAACTGTCAGTAATAGTGTAAATGGCCCAATTGTAAGCGAAGAAATATTAGAGATTAAGCAAATATTGAAGGAATTTAAAGATAATGATTTTGCAGGAACTATTGGTGTAATTACTCCATTTAAAGCCCAGGCAGCAGCTCTAGAGGAAAAACTGACAAGTGAATTTGGTAGCATGAAATGGAATTTTATTGCAAGCACTGCACATAGCTTTCAAGGAGATGAAAGGGATGTGATTATTTTCTCCCCAGCATTTCAAAAAGGGCTTGGAGATAGTTACAAATGGTTACTTTGTAACAAAGAAAACTCTAACCTAACGAATGTTGCTGTAAGCAGAGCAAGAGCGTTATTGGTTATTGTAGGAAATCGTGAACTTTGTAAAACATCAGGCGTACATTATCTTCAGAGACTAGCATTATATCCTGATGAATATATAGCTCAAATTAGTAGCCAAAATCCTTTTGAGTCCATTTGGGAGGAAAATCTATACAACACCTTAGTCCTGGCTGGTATAAAAACCCTCCCTCAGTTTCCTCTTGCAGGGAGAAGGCTTGACTTAGCTATCCCTGAATTAAAGATAGATATAGAAGTCGACGGAGAAAAATATCATCGCGATGATTCAGGACATCGAAAGGCAGATGACCTCTGGAGGGATTATACATTGGGGCTTTTAGGTTGGAAAACAATTCGTTTCTGGGTTTATGAACTCAGGGATAATATGCCTGATTGCGTAATGAAAATTCAGAATTTATTAAATAAAATATCTGAATAATACTTTTTATGTTTTCATATTTCAGATTTTGTCTGGCAAAGTTTAAGTAATATCAGGAATCTTGATCTGGGGGACAAAAGGATGACACATGCAATCATGTTTCGCCGATTCTCTCATATCTTAATACCAGATTGGTACCAGGGTATCTTGTTTCTGTTTCGTTAAGGGTTTTCAAGAGC
>Ga0209417_1006586_pt1 | contig 11766 bp, 12 predicted proteins | sample RifGroF2_FD_184002 | JGI IMG/M metagenome (GOLD analysis project Ga0209417, IMG submission 184002) | Groundwater microbial communities from Rifle, Colorado, USA - Groundwater F2 (SPAdes) (version 2) | ecosystem: Environmental > Aquatic > Deep subsurface > Groundwater | place: Rifle, Colorado... | reverse complement strand
TCACCCTTCTTTTATCCGTTTGTCAAACTAAACGCACTCCTTTTCCGAGGTAACGTGCGTTTAACCTGACAAATGTGCGTTTACTTTTTCAATTGACCAAAAAATATTTTTTGAAAATTGAAAAATTGATACTGGAGCCGATTTTTGAATCGGACTTTCAGGAAGGTTCATACGGCTATCGTCCGAAACGGACAGCTCATGAGGCGGTAAATCGTGTGGCAGAGGCGATAGTCAAACGCAAGACACGTGTCATTGATGTTGATTTGAAATCGTATTTCGATAATGTGCGACATGACCTTTTATTAAGGAAAATAGCGCAACGAGTAAGCGATGAAAAGATACTAAAACTGGTAAAACAAATGCTCAAAGCCGCTGGTAAACGCGGAGTTCCCCAAGGCGGTGTGATTTCACCCTTAATGTCAAATCTGTATCTTAATGATATCGATAAGATGCTGGAGAAGGCAAGGGAAGTCACCCGCAAGGGAAAGTACACCTATATTGAGTATGCGCGTTTTGCCGATGACCTTGTGATTCTTGTAGATGGCTACAGTCAATGGGAATGGCTTCTGAAAGGGGCATGCCGCCGACTGTGCGAGGAATTAACAAAACTGGATGTTCAGCTCAATAAAGAGAAAAGCAGAGTAGTAGATTTGAGAAAAGGCGAAAGTTTCAGCTTTCTTGGATTTGAATTCAGACAAGTTCATACGCTACAGGGTAAACTGGGCGTTCGCTTTGCACCTACAAGCAAAGCAAGAACAGCGCTGACACAAAAACTCAAAGAAGTATTCCGAAGATTCAATTCCCAGCCCATGGGTAGAGTAATTGAGATAATCAATCCGATACTGCGGGGATGGGTAAATTATTTTCGGATAGGAAATGCCAGTCTATGCTTTGGCTACATAAGGGATTGGGTTGAAAAGAAAGTGAGGCGACACCTTATGAAAGCAAGAAAACGCAAAGGCTTTGGCTGGGACAGGTGGAGTAGAGACTTTATATATCAAAAACTTGGCATATATGCCGATTACAAAGTGAGGTATGTATGAGTTACGAAAGCGCTGCCGGCACAATAGGTCACATAAACCTTGACAAGAATACAACAGGAAAGCGTAGTGCGGGAAAACCGCATGCTGCGTTTGACGAGGCGGGAGCTGGAAACGGACGTTGCAACGCACCGCGCCAGTTCTCGACCCTACCGGAGGGAGGGGTGGTGCAAAACAATGCGCCATTCCTACCCCTATTGAACCCAATGGAATAAAAAGCATCAATGTAGAATGAGAAAACATTATGGCAAGGACAGGTTTTGAGCCGAAACATGATAAAATGGAGAGACGTTTGCAGAAGACGGATCCACAGGCATTCTTCAAAAACAAATCACAGTCCAGTTTGTATGATGTTTTCACACATCAGCAAAAAAACAAATTTAGAGAAAATTCTATTCCTTGCTTTGATCTGGGAATTTCGGTATCTTTCATAATCGGATTTGTTCAGAAGTACAAATACTGTCAGGATTTTTAACTTCCAATGCTTCTATTCTCATAAAAGTCCATGTTTTTAATTTGCCATATCTATTCACATATTTGTAAATTCAAGTTAAAATTAATTATATCAAATATATGAGGTTTATATGAAAAGCGGATTTCGAAATGGTAAAAATTATTTTGTAAAAGATTTTCAGCTTCCACAGTTGAAGATGGATCAAGTAAGAATCAAAGTTGAAGCTTGCGGCATATGCGGAACAGATGTCCATGTTGTAAGTACAAAGGAAGAGCAGTTTGGTCATGAAATAGCAGGAACTGTGCTGGAAGCAGGTTCAGCTGTTACAACCTGTAAAGCTGGGGATAAAGTTGTTCTGGACTCTGCGACTCCATGTGGATATTGTGATAATTGTCATGATGGAAAACAAACGCTTTGTAAAAAGCTGAAAACAATATGGGGAGTTCCAAGTTTCGGATTTGCAGAAGAAATTATTGCTCCTGCAATAAGTGTTGTTCAGCGAGGTGAATTGCCAGCTGATATAGCAAGCCTTGCTGAACCTCTCGGCGTGGCTTTGGATATTTTCAAGCTTACAGACATAAAAATGGACAATACAGTACTTGTGTCAGGAAGCGGTCCAATAGGTTTAATGGCGCTGAGACTTGCTAAACTGGCGGGCGCAAGTAAGATTTACGCGGCTGATCTCTCCGCATCTAAAAAGCGTCTTGCTCTGGCAAAAGAATTCGGCGCTGATGAAATCATAGAAGTGGATAAAACGCCTCTGGAGACATACAAGTTCGAGACCGCGCCCGACAGGCTTATGATAACATCGCCGCCCTCCACTTTGCCTGTGATGTTCAAGATTTGCGGAAAAGCCGCGATAATATCATTCATAGGAATTAAATTCAACGGCGATGCTTCAATTACTTTTGATGCAAATGATTTTCATTTCAAGAAACTTCAGCTTCGCGCATCGTTTGCCTCTCCGGCACTCTATACTCCGGAAGCTGTAAGGCTTTTAAGTTCCGGCAGAATAGATGGAAGCAGACTTATAAGTCACAGATTCAAACTGGATGATATTGCCCATGCCCTTCAGACTGCAGCGTCACCCGAGTCTGTCAAAGTAGTGATAATGCCCTGAAAAATTTACAACTGAAATAAAAAGGTGTTGATATGAATATAAATGCGGCAGTAATAGGATGCGGGAATATTTCCCAGTATCATTTTTCAGGTTTGGAAAAATGCGGTGCCCGGGTATCATGGGTCTGCGATATAAATCAGGAGGCCGCTAAACCATGGATGACCAAATTTAATGCAAGATTTACTGAAGACTATAGAAAAATCATAGCAGATCCGGAAGTTAATACAGTCGTTGTAACTTTGTTGTCAGGGCTTCACAAAGATATCTGCACGGCTGCTATAGCCGCAGGCAAGGCTGTAATATGCGAGAAAACTCTCGCTGAAAATCCGGCAGACGCCTGGGAAATCTGCACTGCCGCCCAAATCAAAGGAACTATTTTATATACTTCATACATGAAGAGGTTTATTCCCGCCGTTGAAAAAGCTAAAGAGTTAATACCCGGCTTAGGCAGAATACTTTCAACTTATATCAGAGCGTATCAATGCTGGGGTGACCTCTGGAGCAAGACACCGACAAGCGGCGCGTTTTATACTCCTCCGGGCGGTTCTTCCAAGATAACAAAAAAATATGGCGGCGGCATTCTTGTTTGCGGCGGGAGCCATATCCTTGATCTGGTTTTATTCCTCATCGGACGTCCTCACAGGCTTTTTGCTTCCGTCTATGAGCCTGCCGGACAAGATTATGATCTGCAGGCCTCGGCCCTGATGGAAACCGCAGAAAGAGGAATTGTATATTACGAAGCGTTGGCTCATCCTTTGAAAAAAATAGGCTACTTGCGTGATGGATGGGATGAACGTGTTGAAATTAACGGTATCAATGGAAGATTGGAAATATACAGCCCTGTATGGTCGGATCACACAGCCAAAGGTTCTTTGCTGGTACATTATGATAATGTTACCGGCAATACAACAGAATACAGATTCAATCCTATCTCTCCTTTTGACAAAGCTGTAGAATTCTTCTGCAATGGAATCAAAAAAGGCGAACAGGGCACACAATCTGTTTTCACTGGATATGAAGTCGATGAACTGATTGAGCACATAAAACTCAGCAGCAAATCTAAGAAGGCTGTTGATATAACATGGCGCAATTAAAGTATTATTTGTTCGACTGCCAGTATTCTGGAGGAAAATCTGATATTGTTTTTTAATGAAAGAATCAAATCTTCGGAGAAATTTCTATGAGCAGATTTCGTTTTCACATGATATCGAACGCACATTTGGACCCAGTCTGGTTATGGAATAGAAGGGATGGTCTGAATGAAGGTTTGGCCACATGCCAGACTGTCCTGAAACTGATGGAGAATTTTCCGAAACTGACATTCTCAAGAGGAGAAGCTGTTATTTATGACCATATAGAAAAAAGTAATCCTCAAATTTTTTCACAGATTAGAGAACGTATAAAAGAAGGCCGGTGGGAAGTTGCGGGTGGGACATGGCTGCAGAATGACAATAATCTTACCCCTACTAATATAATCGCTAAAAATTTCGAATTGGGCCTGGAGTATTTTGAAAAACATTTGGGAGTACGTCCTGTAACTGCATGGTATGCCGATTCATTCGGACATTCCGCCGGCATACCTGATTTGCTTTCGGATTACGGTTATATGAATTTCGTCAGCACCAGGCCCAGTGCGGCTACATTTAAAATGCCTAAATCTCTTTTCTGGTGGCAGGGTGTAAACAGAGGAAAAATACTTGTTTATAGACCTAACTCCATAGATCACGTTTATCTCATCGAACGCCATCAGATGAAGGAAAGATTGGATGCAGCTTTGAAAGTTGCGGAAGCGGATGGCTTTTTCAATGCAGGCGTGCTTTGGGGACTTGGAGATCACGGAGGCGGTCCTACGAAAAGACATCTGGGAGACTTGGCCTTATGGCAAAAAGAACATCCTGAAATTGATGTGATATTTTCATCCTTTGAAATTTACTTAAAAGAAGTCAGAAAAGAATTGGAAAATTCGCAGGAAAAGCTCCCTGTCTATTCAGGCGAACTTAATTTTTGTCTTCGCGGCTGTTATGGATCGGCCGCTGCTTTCAAACGTGAATTCAGAAGAGCTGATGCATCTCTCAGGCGTTCGGAAAAAACAGTAAAACAAATAGCCAAATCTTATCCGGAAGTTGATGCTGATTTTAAACCGCTTTGGAAAATCCTGGCGTTTAATTCATTCCACGATATAATACCCGGCTCATCAATAAAAAGTGCGTACACGGAACAATTCATGCAATTGCATCATGCTGTCGATACGGCAAGTGATTTTGAATTCTCGGCTTTAAATCGCATGGCTTTTGAGAAAAAATCTCCGCTTACCAAACCACAACCTGAAGGTGATAAGCCTAAACTTACACCGTTTCTGCTTTATAATTCTCTCTCTCATAAATATACAGGTCTTGTTGAAATAGAAACCGTTATGGATTGGCGTCCTATCGGTGCATATAAAGATCGACCTGCCGAACTTCCAACCGAAATCAGAGATGCAAACGGTATACCTGTACCACATCAGTTAATTCCTACCGAGCACAATGCATGGCAGAAAGTACCGTGGAGTAAACGGGCATTGATTCCAGTTGAAATTCCTCCTGAATCATGGATTTACCTGGAGTTCGGCTATATTGAAGGCGCAAGAAATCCTCAAATTAAAAATCCTGTAAATACTGGAAAAAATTTCATGCGCAATGATAAAATAAAAATCTATTTCAAGAAAAATGCCATTCACATTGAAGCAGCCGAAAAGCCTTTATTCGGAGAAAAAGGGTTGCGCTTTATCACAGTCAAAGATGATTGGAGCAGTTGGGGAGGTATGGCTGAAGAGGAAAATTCTATTGATTTGTCAGTTATAATGGAAGAATGGAAGATAAGTAAAAGCCTATGTGTTGCAAGCGGTCCGTTGAGAGCTGTATGGCTTATGGAAATAAAAGGAAAACGTTCACGCCTGATATTAAAAATAATACTGGACAATCATAGTAATTTTGTTGATTTTGAAGGAACTCTGTTTTGGGACGAAATAGGCAGGAGATTAAAACTTTATTTTGAAACACCTGCCAATGAGTGCCTTTATGAAGTTCCCGGAGGAACTGTAAAGAGAATGCCGAATGGTGAAGTTCCCGGATTGCGGTATGTATCACTTGGCGATTGGGGATTGATCTCTGATTTGTTTCATTCTTACTCACAAAAAGCAGATTGCTTTACAGCTACCGTCTGCCGTTCCGCCCGTTATGCTGAAACAACTAAAATCAATCAATCTGAATGGTGGAAGCCCGTTGCCGATCAAGGAGAAATCAACTTTAAATTCAGAATAACCGGAGAAACTGATAAATTAGAGGAACAAACAGAAGCATTTGAAAACTCTCCTGCATTCATACGGACAATTCCTGAATAATCAGGGTTGTTCCTTGTTTTTCCTGTAGAACTTGGGAGATACTCCGAAATTCTTTTTGAAGATGCGGCTGAAATAAAACACATCATTATATCCGCACGCGTTGGCAATTTCACGTAATGTCATAGAGGTTCTCAATATCATATTGGACGCACAGCGTATTCTTATGGATGCAAGATACGCTTGAGGGGTCATCCCTACAATTTTGTGAAAAGAGTTATAGAAATAACCTTCACTGAGACCGCATTTTTGGGCTATATCGGCAATGGTTATATTATCCTGATAATGTTCGTTAAATAACTTTATTGCCATGTCTATTTTTTCTTTAAGGTTTGTAACACCCCTCTGATTTACAACCTGATAGTATCTGTTCAACAAAATTGTGAACAATGCATCAATCTCTATCCCGGAGCCTTCGCTATTTCTTTCAGCGTTCAGCCATAATCTTTTAACTAGATCCGTAATGCTTTCGTCTTCCACCCATGATATCGACGGGAAAATACCGTCCAGCAATTTATCGCAGTAAAACCCTATCCATATTGTATCCAGATTATGATCTGATAATTCTTTATGAGAAGTATTGGGCGGGACCAGGACTGTAGTATTTTCTTTTATTGGAATTGTTTCTTCGGTAATAATGGAACCCTTACCGCCAAGCGTGCATGTCAGTTCCCAGAAAGTATGGCTTGTCATTTTTTTGTCTATTCGCGGAAACCTGTAGCGATCCACAAATAGAACTGTTAATTTCTCTGATCTTGGAAATGACAATCCGCCTGTCCACAGTTTATCCGGGAGAAGGCGGCTGAATTTAGGTATTTGGAAATTGGGAATAGCCATTTTTATCCATTCAGTTATAGAAGAATCATACTGTTTTGAGTTAGTATAGTTAATCTAGTCAAAAAATGTGAATAGTCAACTTTCTTTTTTCTAAGGGAATCATTTTTATAAAAATGAAACTTTCAGATTTCTTTCCCTTATTGTCCAAAAAATTATGGAAAGCGGCGGTCAATGCCGGTAACAACCACGAGGTTCGAGTCTTCTGTCCGGTAAGAGGTAACCAAGGGAAGCATTCACAGGGAAATAAATAGCACATAGATAGAACCTCAGCTGTTTATAGCTACTCGTACATTTTTCGAACCTAAAACAAGGTAATAGTACAAGTTTCGCAAGATACGGATGCTCAAGGATAGGTGAAAGGAGCAATCATCTCAGCGTCCTCAAGAAAACCGAACTGAGGATTTTCCACCTTCCGAATAACGCTCCACCATATTTGCGATAATCTATTTCTGCGTCTACGCATCGCCCGATAAATGCACGATGAAGATCAGATAATTTGATTCTGTTGATTTGACGCCAAAACTCTTTAATGCGACGGCACCGCCAAAAGCCTGGAACTCCAACTGAGAATAATTCAGGATGAGCATTCGCACCCTCAAAGTCATTGACATCTACTGGACTTCTGGCGATGCCGTCTAATGTTCTAAGTTTTTATGTTTTTCACTATCTGAGAAGCGTCGGCACGTATGGCTTCATATGTTTTTCCGGGTTTAAACAATGCCGAGCCTATGCCTACACCTGTCGCGATGCTCAGAAATCCTTTTATGTTGGCATCTCCGATGCCGCCGGTAGCAACAATTGGAGTTTTCAGGACAGCTTTCAGATCTTTCAAATAACTGACACCCATGGTTCCAGCTGGAAAACATTTCAACATATCAGCACCTGCCTCCACTGCGGTAAACGCTTCTGATGGCGTCAGAAACCCGGGTATCGAAATAAGCCCTAGCTCCTTGCTTTTCTTTATTACACTTACGTTAATATTTGGAGATATTATAAACTGCCCCTCGGCTTTTGCAACATTTACGACATCAGCAACCGTCAGCACTGTTCCGGCGCCAATCACAGCATTTTTCCCGACTGCGTCAACAGCAATCCCGATACTCTTGAAAGCGTCCGGGGAGTTGAGAGTAATTTCAATCAGGCATATTCCGTTTTCGATCAGTATTTCACATACATTCTTAACATCCTGCGGCAATATTCCCCTGAGTATTGCTATTATCTTTGTTTCGGTGGTGATTTTACTGAATTTTTCCAGACTGATATTTTTCATTATCTGAGAACCTTTTCAACATGACTTTTGTCAACGGAAGAACATCCGGCATTTATTCCGAAAACCTCCAACGCGTCTTCTTCATTGCCGACAATCACATCGACATATTCGCATTCTCTGGCCAGTTCTTTTGCACTTTTGCTGGGTACCCGGTTCCACAGTTTTTTCCTGAAATTCAAGTCGCATGAAACTGTAATATTCCTACTGTGTGCGACTTTCGCGGTTTCAAGAGTGCTTTTGAATGCCTTTTCGCTCAATGTCGGAGTTATCCCAGGCAAATGCAGCCACTTGCAATTCTCCAATATTGAATCAAAACTATAATCTTCAGGGCCGCTTTGGGAAATAGTTGAATATTTACGGTCATAGATAACATTTGAAGCCCTCTGATTGTTGCCGCCTTCAACGAAATAAATACCGAAGCGTCCAGATTTTTTCAAAAGCATTTTTGACGTGTTAACACCCATACCTCTCATCTGAATTTCAGAAAGTATCTGTGATACTGTTTTCAGGTAGCGCAGTAATATTCTTGATTTTTCTTCAAAGAGAGCCGGAGATGCGCACACATTGGCTTCCCGAAGGTTGCCTTGAGTTTTCCCGGCAGTACCTGCAACAACCGTAAATGATTATTCGGCGCAAGCCTTAACATTACTTCACCGAATCCAACTATGAATTTTCCATCATCCATTTTTATCCTCTCTTGCCACATCGTGGCTTTTGTTCCGCTTCGCGGAATTTTTTTATGCACCAATTTCCTTTGATATTGCATCTGCCGTGTTTTTCACCAGTTCCGCATATTCAGACGTATTTTCCCTGATATACACTTCCGCTCCCGATACACTGACAGCCGCCATCACTTTTCCTGAGCAGTCAAAAACCGGCGATGCTATACAGAATACGCCTTCTTCATGTTCGCAGCGGTCAAAAGCAACTTTCATTTTACGAATGGTTTTCAGTTCCTCCAGAAGGATTTTCCTGGACATTATAGTATTGCTGGTGAATTTTTTAAACGCCATGTTCTTAATCTTATCTTTCAGAGTTTCATTATTCAGAAATGCAAGAATAACTTTGCCTATTCCGGTACACTGAAGAGGACTTGAATTCCCTATCATAGAGCCCATCCTTAGTGAACGGCTGCCTTCAACTTTGTCTATATATACAACACTGTTTTCCTGCAATTCCGCCAGATGGCTTGTTTCACAGGTGACTTTTGACAGCTCTATCAGATGCGGATGTGCAACTCTGATAAGGGAATTCTGTTTTGCTGCTATAGTCCCCAACTTGAGAATCATATTACCGAGAATGTAGACAGCACCTTTGGTTTTTATGTAGTCTTTCTCTGTAAGAAATTTCAGCATCCTGAAAACAGTACTTCTTGGAAGCTGGAGCTTTTTTATAAGCTCTTTTGAACCAATTCCGCCAACCTCTTTGCTTACTGCCTCAAGTATATGAAGCATTTTCCCCAAACTTTTTTCGCCGTCTTTCATTCTTTGAAGTCCTATATTATGAGACTGCTATCTCATTTTATGATTATAATTATAGAACATATTCTTTCCTGTGTCAAGTGCATTATCTGTATTTTACGTATTTTACGCATAGTGTCCGGAAATTGAAAATTGAAAAAGTAAACGCACACTGTGAGAAAAGCCTCTATGCATTTAGTACTGCAAAGAGCGGATGTGCATTTAGTCCTACATTTCGAAAAGGTAAGGAGTACGTTGATAGACTAACCCAAGACAACATGTTCCCCTCCCCCGGGGGAGGGGTGCGTTTAGTCTTACAAATCACAAGGAGTCTATTATGTCCCACTTAACCGAATCAGACCGACATCAGATTGAGTACGCCCTTCATAAAGGGATGTCTTTTCAAGAGATAGCCGCTGTTCTGAAGAAATCCCGTTCCACGATCTTGAGAGAGGTACTGAAGCATAGGCAGGCAAGCAAAAAAGTGTCTTCATGGAGAATCGCCAATTGCTGTATTCATCGTCGCGATTGCAATTATCAGCGGATATGTGCGGGGCGGCGTTGCCACCGCAAATGCAGTGCATGTTCGCTCTGCAACACCGTATGTTCCCATTTCCAGGAAGAAGTTTGTCCAAAACTGTCAGCGCCACCATATGTATGCAATGGTTGTTCCGATGAGATTCAATGCACCCTTCGCAAAGCATTTTATGTCCATGAAGCAGCCGAAAAAGAGTACCGGAAATTATTGCTTGAAGCACGTTGCGGTGTAAATTTGACCGAAGCTGAGAAAACGGAATTGGACATGCTCATTCATGCCGGAATTCAGAAAGGCCAGTCTGTTCATCACATTATGATTGCAAACAAAGATTCTTTTACTGTCTGTGAAAAAACCGTTTATTGTTATGTAAATGCGGGAATTTTGCGCACCAGGCGCGGCGACATGCCAAGATCATGCATGATGAAGCCCCGGAGGCACAAGAACATTGAACATAAAGTAGACTCGAAATGCAGAATTGGCCGGACTCATGATGATTTCATGCTTTTCTGCAAGGGGCATCCGGATTCAGCAATTGTCGAAATGGACAGCGTCTTGGGGAACGTCGGCGGAAAGGTTCTTCTAACACTGCAGTTCAATAATTGCGGATTGATGCTGGCGTTCCTCCGAGACAGCAACAACTCGCAATCCGTCATCAACATTTTCAACAGTCTGGAGCAGTGGTTTGGAATCGCGGTGTTCAGAAATCTGTTCCCGGTCATTTTAACCGACAACGGATCAGAATTCTCAAATCCGGCTACGCTTGAAAAAAGCCCTTTCAGTGGAGAACAGAGAACGAGAATCTTCTACTGCAATCCGTTTTCTTCCTGGCAAAAGGGCCATGTCGAGAATAACCATATCAATATGAGGAAAATATTGGAAAAAGGAACATCCTTCGATACGTTGACCCAATCGGAGATCAATCTTGTATTGTCTCACATCAATAGTTTTGCCAGAAAAAGTCTCAATGATGTTCCTGCCATTACCTTGTTTGAGACATTGTACGGGAAAAGCATTTTGGAAAAGTTGGGGGTACTCCTCATACTTCCCAATCAGATTCAGCTTACACCGGATTTGATAATGAAACATTGATTTGACATAGAGAAAACTTAAAAAAATCAGGTGTGCGTTTACAATGTCCGAAAAACAGCCTGGGCGTAACACCATGGGACGGTATTGCCTTTTTTGTAAGACTAAACGCACAAGTGTTCGATGACAACAAAAATAATCCCAAGAAAAAATCGGCTAAAAAAGTCGTTTGTAACACTAAACGCACAGCTTTTTGAACCGGGTGTGCATTTAGTCTTGCAAATGTGCGTTTACTTTGTAAATTGACCATCTTTTTAATAGAGTGATAATTGACCATTTTAAATCTTTCTTTCTCTTTTTCCCTAAATGAGGAGAAAAAAATCAATACATTCTACAAGATGTTTAATGAACTACCTCGGGGCAGAGCCCACGAGGTATCGAAAAAGGAAATTACAATTTACGACCCAGAGGGTCGGGGAATTGAACCCCCTCCGATTAAAAAAAATTATTGCCCAAAATTCCTTCATCAAAATTCAAAATATTATCAGATTTCTTTTCAAAACTCTTTTCTGTTTTATTATCCATAATAGCAATAACCAAAAGTAAAGTTTTATAGTCTTATTGAAAAGCTAAGAGGCTTCG
>Ga0209417_1006580_pt1 | contig 11778 bp, 11 predicted proteins | sample RifGroF2_FD_184002 | JGI IMG/M metagenome (GOLD analysis project Ga0209417, IMG submission 184002) | Groundwater microbial communities from Rifle, Colorado, USA - Groundwater F2 (SPAdes) (version 2) | ecosystem: Environmental > Aquatic > Deep subsurface > Groundwater | place: Rifle, Colorado... | reverse complement strand
AGGGTATAAAGCTCCATCCGGATTATGTAAATACGCTTGTTGATGATGAAAGTCTTGCACCTGTATTCGCTGCTGCAAGTGAAATGGACATGCTTGTTGTTATTCATACAGGTTATGATTTTATTTCACCCGATTTGGTGCATGCTTCAGCGGACGCTATTCTGAGAGTAATAAAGCGTTTTCCGGACTTAAAATTAGTATGTGCACACTTTGGCTGCAATCTTTTTTGGAAGGATGTAATACAGAAACTCTGCGGTAAGAATTTATATTTCGATACCTCGCTTGCTTGCGAAAAGTTCGGAATGACAAAGCAAGTAGCAGAGGTGATAATTAATAATCACGATGATGAGAAAATTCTGTTTGGTTCTGACCTGCCCTGGTGTGAGGTGAATATAGTTCGCGACTTTATCCTCTCACTAAATTTAACTGATGAGCAGAAAAATAAAATATTCTATAAAAACGCAAAGAAACTTCTTGGTATTTAATGCAATAAAAATGTCGGAACCTTTTAAGCTCCGACATTAATTTTAAATTTCCAATATTTCTTTTTTTATAATAACCTGTTTTTTCCACTTGCCTGATTTATAATATATAAAAGCCAATATAAACGCTACACCTGAAGCAAACGGAGCACCAAGCCCAAACCCTGTTAATCCCATTCCCAAAAGGTCTCCGAAAATATAAGCTGCCGGTATTCGTACTAAAAGCGAAGAAATAATACCGATCGATAATGAAAAGAAAGTATGTCCTGTACCGATAAACAATCCGTTCAAGCAGAAAATCAATGGGACTGTCAGATAGTCAAAGCTAAAAGTTCTTATATAGGTTACTCCTGCTTGGATAAATTCCTCATTGTCATTAAATGCTTTGAGAATATACTCGGGAAAAAGCTGAGTTAGTATGAACATAGTGTAGCTTATCGAAATAGCGATAACAATTCCGATTTTCATTGTTTTTACCGCACGATCAACTTTTCCTGCACCAAAATTTTGTGCACTCATTGCTGAAATAGCAGAGCTAATTGCTATTGGCGGAAGTATTGCAAAAGCATTGTATTTAGCTACCGCACCAACAGCAGCCGAGGCTGTTACGCCAAGGTTGTTTATAAAACCCAAAAGAAAAAGGAAAGATATAGAAACGGTAATGTTATTTAATAATGTTGGTACACCGATTTTTAACAACATCAGCAGCCTTTCACCATGAAAACGGAAAGATGATAATGTAAAATCAAAGATGAAATTCTTAAATTTTAAATATAAAATACACAGAATCATACTTATTCCCTGCGAGATAACTGTTGCTATTGCAGCACCTTCTGCTCCCATATTAAATTTAGCGACTAATATTAAATCCAGTACAACATTAACTCCACAGGCGATTATAACAAAGGTAAGTGGATTTTTGCTGTCGCCCATTCCTCGCATAACCGCACTTAAGGCGTTATACCCGAAAATAAATATTGTACCGAGCATAGTGACATTAAAATAACTTTTTGCCTCGTTAAAAGACGCTTCTGGGGTGTTAATCAACCTTAACATAGGTTCGTCTAAATACATCATACTAACAGTTATTACGACAGAAAGCACCAAAAGTGTTGAAAACAATGTTCCTATTGTGTCCTTAAGCTCATTTTTTTTACCCGAGCCAAGATACTGACCGATAAGAACGGTAGCACCTACGCAAAGTCCTATAACTGCGTTTGTTACTAGAAACGTAACTTGTCCACCGATATTAACTCCTGACATATTTATCTCATCGGAGAACTGACCGACAATAATCATGTCAGCTACAGCATAAAAAGACTGTATTATATTAGAAATAATAAATGGCAGCGAAAAGCGGATGAGTTGCTTAGCCACGCTGCCCTCGGTAAGATTATTCTCGAATTGAGCCATATATTTTATTCACCATTTTAAAAATGTATTTTATCAATATATAGTAACATAAGCAATTTAACTTTACAAGAGTATAAATGCATAAAATTAACTCAAAGTCATGTGAAAATATGTAAATATCGCAGAGTTGACTTTTATTATATGCTGTGTTACTATTAATAATATTGGTAGTATTTTAAACAAAAAAGGTGATTTGAATGACAATAAGAAATTCCATTAAAGCTATTATAATAAAAAACACCAAACTCTTGGTTACAAGGATGCAGCATGAACAAGGAATATATTATACATTGCCCGGTGGCAAGCAGGAAGCAAATGAACTTATGCTTGATGCGTTAAAGCGCGAGGTTTTGGAGGAAACAGGCTTTAGAGTTGAGCCAAAGAGCCTTTTGTTTATCCGTGAGGGCTTTAAGGATGAACTTGAGGAAGAAACACACCGCATTGAATTCATGTTTATTTGTGAAATAGTTGAAGAAGTTGGAGAACGTGCGCTTGTTTATGATGTAAATCAGATAGGTACACATTGGTTAAATATCGACAACATAATGCATGAACCGCTTTTTCCTATTGATATGAGAAATGTTATTAAAAATTACTTTTTGGGAAAAAATTCACCGATTTATCTTGGAGAAATGAAATAATAAAACAAAAAACGGGTGGAAATTTTCCACCCGTTTTTTATATTTGATTTTTTAATAAAGAAGATTTACTTAATATTAAAGTAATTACAATGGCTACCGCTGCTTTTATTAAATCAGGTATTATAAAGGGAAAAACACACATCTCTAAACCATATAAAAAGCTTTTATCCAAAACGTAACTAAACCATAAAGTACCCATTGTATAACAGATTATTAGTGCTATCAGCATTCCGCTTGTAAGTGATAGAATGTTACGCTTTTTAAAAATCCTGACCGATAGTGCAATAACCAATGCCATTATTGGATATGACCATATAAAGCCACCTTTAAATCCAATCAATACTTGAAAACCACCTGTGAAGTTTGAAAACACAGGTAACCCAACTGCACCTATTGCAATGTATACGAGAGTAGATAACACAGCATATTGAGGTGGTAGTATTGCGCCGCATAAAAAAATTGCAAAAACAGATAGGGTGATAGGGATTGCACCGATTGGAATGGAAATAGGGGATGCTATCGAGATAATCGCTGCAAAAAGCGCTGTGAGAATGAGTTTTCTGAGTGTTTGCTTGTCCATTTGAATTTTCTCCTGTTTAAATTTTTCTTCTTATACTGACATCGTTCGATGAAAGTGTTTCGATTTTACCATCCTCGTATTTAACTATCAACGAAGCATTATCATCAATGTCAAGTGCAACAGCAGGTATTTGCAAGCTGTTTTTTATTACATAAATTTCTTTCCCTATTAGTATAGAGCGTTTTTTATACTCGGGTATGTGCGACATGCTTTCTAATTTGGGAAGATCCAAAGCAAGCTGATTTAATATTTCCGCAGCAAGTAAGGAGCGTGAAAATTTTTTTTCATTTGCTTTATCAATTACAGAAGTGGCAATATTGCTTATTTCCATCGGAAAATTCTCAGTAAAGACGTTTACACCTATTCCGACAACGGCGTATTCGAGCATTCCGTTTTCCATATCGATTCCACCCTCTGTGAGTATTCCAACTATCTTCTTGTCATCCAAAAACAAATCATTTACCCATTTAATACCGACTGTTATTCCGGAAACCTGTTCAATTGCTTTTACAACAGATACCGCAACCAGGGAAGTCAACAGGACAGCTTTGTCGCTCGTCAGGTTAGGACGCAGCAAAACCGACATATAAATTCCACTGTCCGCAGGTGAATAAAAGCTTCTTCCCATTCGCCCTTTTCCCGCCGTTTGTTCATTTGCTATAAGTACAAGTCCTGCCTTTTCACCACTAGCTGCAAGCTTTTTAAGCTCAGTGTTGGTGGAGGACAGGCTCTTTCTTATGTCAATCCTGAACTGCTTTGCTGTTCCTTTAAGAAAAGGAGTTATACTTTGTACCGAGATAATATCGTTACTTTCCGCAAGTCGATAGCCCTTGTTTGTAACAGCTTCGATATTATAGCCTTCCATGCGTAATAACTTAATAACTTTCCATATTGCGCTACGTGTTACGTAAAGCTTGTCCGCAAGCTCTTGACCGCTTATAAAATTACCTTTATTTGCTTCCAGAAGTGAGATTAAATTATTTTTTAACATATGTTTTTTCTCCTTATGCTGAATAATATCATATAAAAAGCAATATGTCAACCAAAAATTGATATATGGTTTACAATCTGCAAAAATATTTCTTGACTTCAATATAGGTAATTAATATAATGTATATGCAATATAAAATACATATTAGGAGAATTAAGTTTGAAAAATAAAATTTTTCAAACACGGTTTTGTGCCTTTACTGCAAGAGGAGCAGTAATCTGGCTGTTGCCGGAGCAGCACAATTCCCTCTGGTGGCGTAAACGCCACGGAAAGGAATGGTCATATATATGTTAAAACGAACTTTGTCGCTCTTTTTATTTATCGTACTTATCTTTACATCGTTGTCAGGAGCATTTGAAGTATCAGCGGCTTATAACAATACATACACCAACACTGGCAACGGTCAGACCGATATATACGAGGTAGCTAAAACTCAAGTCGGCTATTATGAAGGTATGGAAAAATACGCAAGCTATACGAAATACGGAGATTGGTATCACGACTACATGAATGTTGAGGACGCCTTTATAACAGCTCCGTGGTGTGCGATGTTCGTTTCCTGGTGTTCATATCAAGCTGGGACGATTGATGTAACAGGCTCATACGCATATTGTCCGTATTGGGTTTCGTACTTTAAAAATGCCGGAAAGTGGCATAACCGTGATAGTGGATATATTCCGATTAAAGGCGATATAATTTTTTATGCCGACGATGGAAGCCTGTCAAGCCACGTCGGAATTGTTTACGAATCCAACAGAAGCAAGGTTTATACGATTGAGGGCAACACCGAGGATTCCTGCAAATACAGATCATATTATCTTGATGATACATACATACTCGGATATGGAACACCTGCTTACAAAGGTGAAGTAAATACGGTTGTACCTGAGTTGCCCACACCTGTTACCGGTGAGACAGTCTATATTACAGGATATAATGCTCAGATGTCCTGGGGCACTGCGAATCTGTTTACCAAAGATTTTACAGGCTCAAATACAGTTGCATACAATGAGCTTGGAATAGCTTGGTCTGCTTATCTGGTGGCTGAACCTACAGCGTCCGAAAATGTTTATCGTATTACTCGTGTCGGTGAACACCTGCAATCTGGTAACCTTATTATTCCCGAGGGAGGTATAATTTTTGCCAGCCATTGTGATGACAGAGATACTAATTCAGACGCTTATACCAATTCGAGAGACAACAAGATTGCTACAACTGGCTTTAAAACAGGAGATTGTGTACTTTTAACCGGTGTAAATTTCACTACAGGAGCAGTCAGCGCAACTGCAACACTGACAAAAACAACTCTGTCAGATACCGATGAGCTTTCGTTGGTATTAAATTCCGAGTATACAATCGACAGCACAAACGGATATTTAATCGGTGTAAAAGAAGGTGTCAGCCTTAACGAAATGAAATCGCAGTTTACGAACAACGGATTGCTATTTAACACAGCGAACGTAGGCACGGGAACCGTGATTTCTATAACCGACGGAAACGGAAATACAACAGACAGCCTTATTATCATAATAGCAGGCGATGTAAGCGGTGACGGAAAGATCAATTCCGGTGATTATTTAAAAGTAAAACGAGCCTTTCTGGGATCGATTGTGTTAACAGACGTACAGCTCAAAGCTGGCTGCTTAAGCGGTGGAAATTCTATTACATCAAGCGATTATCTTAAGATAAAACGACATTTCTTAGGCACTTTTGATATATTTGGAGAATAAATAAGCTAGTCAAAGATACCGTTGTTAAACCGAAAAGGAAAAATTTAAAAGTAAAAAAGGCGATAAGCCCAGAGAATTGTGTTTCCCTAAGCCTTTTTTGACAGTCTGAACAACCTCCGCATGTGAGGTTGTTTTCATTTTTATAATCGATAACACATAAACTTATTTGTCATATATTATTATAGGTACCTCTAAATTCTTTACCTTCCTCTAAAAATAATTTTAAAAAAGGAAGAATTACTATGTATTATAAAAATGAATATAATTGCAAACCTTGTCCAAAAGATCAAACTCATGTGCATGAGGTTCAGAGTAGTGTAAAAATTGCAGGATTAATAGATCACAGTCATCGCCTTGCAACCGTTTCGGGAGAAGCAATACCAGTTGGCTGTAATGACCATATTCATGAAGTAAAATTCCGTACTGATTTCTTTATGGGGCATTTTCATGAATTTTGCGGTAAAACCTGTGGCGCTATTAAGGTAGGGGACCGTCATGTTCACTTTCTGGAATCTGTAACAACAGTAGATGCTGATCATAGACATGAATTTAGGCTTTCCACATTTATCGAAGATCCAACTGGTAAATAAGTTGAATTTAAATATGTTATAGAGTAATAAAACACAGGCATTTAAGGAGAAATCTGAAATACCTGTGTTTTTTTTATAATGGCATTATTTTTTAATCAATAATGAAAAAGTATATAAAAAATCCTTTGAAAGCATCAATGAATTCAAAGGATTAAATGGTGTGGATGAATGGACTTGAACCAACGGCCTCTTGCATGTCAAGCAAGCGCTCTAACCAACTGAGCTACACCCACATTTTTTTTAAATAGCTTAATTATAATATACCATATCAGCAATTTTGTCAACCTTAAAAATAAAAATTTAAATATAATCACATTGACATAGTCTAACATTAATGATATTATTTGTGAAGTAGTTATCGTGATTTTTCCGCAATGATAAGGAAGGTTTTCTCATATGAAAATAGTGGTACTTGACGGTTTTGCTGTAAACCCCGGAGATCTTAGCTGGGATTTTTTTAATAAATATGGTGAACTAACTGTTTATGATAAAACACAGTCTGAGCTTACTGCAGAACGCTGTGCGGATGCTGTTGCTGTTTTTACAAACAGAGCTGAAATATCCAAAGAACTGCTTGATAAATGCCTTAGAATTCACTATATAAGTGCACTTGGGACAGGTTACGACATGATTGACCTTGCCGAATGTAAAAAGCGTGGAATCGAGGTTTGCAACGTGCCAGGCTATTCATCAGCTTCGGTCTCTCAGTTTACATTCGCACTTTTGCTTAACCTTGTGACCGATATTAACGGATTTACCAAAATTGTAAAAGACGGATTGTGGACAGGTATACCCGGCTTTCATTACGAAACAACAAGATTCATGGAGTTAAGCGGCATGACCCTCGGGCTCATCGGTTGCGGTGCAATCGGAAAAAGAGTTGCGGAAATGGCTAACACTTTTGGGATGAAGGTAATCGCAACAACAAGTAGCAAAACTTCTGGGAATGAGAATGGAATTACCTATTTATCACTGAATGAGCTGCTTGGAAGGAGCGATGTTGTATCCCTCCATTGTCCTTTAAACGAAAAGACCAGAGGAATGGTTGATAAATCATTTATAAGTAAAATGAAGGATGGAGCTTTTCTTATAAATACCGCAAGGGGAGCTATTTTGAACGAGAGTGATGTTGCGGAAGCCCTTAACAGTGATAAATTATGCGGTGTTGCACTTGATGTGTTGGCAAACGAGCCGGCAATGGCAGATAATCCACTGCTTAATGCAAAAAACTGTATTATAACTCCGCATGCAGCTTGGACTTCCATTGCGGCAAGAAAACGCCTGTTAACAATTCTGGAAGCGAATCTTGAGAGCTTTACAAAAACGGGAAAAGGAATAAATAGTCTTATAAAATAAAAAACAATGAATAATTAAGGAGATTATCTAAATGGTTCAGGCAGCAGATATTTTTGAAGCAATAATGGTTTTATCATTTGGCGTTTCATGGCCAATTTCTATCATGAAATCTTTAAAAGCGAGAACAGCAAAGGGAAAGAGCATATTTTTTCTTTTTCTTATCTTATTCGGTTACGCAGCAGGAATAACATCGAAGTTTATAAAAGCGTCTAGCTCGGGTGAAATAAACTATGTAACTATATTTTACATATTAAATTTTATGTTGGTCGGTATTGATATTATTTTATATTTTAGAAATCGTAAGATGGATAAAATAGCTGAGGAAAAGAATAAGAATTAATATAAAGAAGGGGTTTTTATGACTATACCGCGTGCAGAATATCCCAGACCGCAATTTAAACGTAACGAATGGCTTAACCTTAACGGAATTTGGGAATTTTCTATTAATAGTCTGGAAAATGGAATTACTGAAGGTTATCTTGAAAATGCATCATTAAACAGTGAAATAACTGTTCCTTTTTGTCCTGAAAGTAAACTTTCAGGAATTGAACATACCGATTTTATGGATTGTGTATGGTATAAAAGAAGTTTTATTCTACCTGACGGATGGCTAAAAGAGGGAAGAAGAACACATATCAATATAGGTGCTTGTGATTACCTTACATATATATATGTCAACAGCAAGCAAGCAGGTTTACACAGGGGAGGTTATACTTCCTTTTCGTTCGATATAACTTCATTTGTGAATGAAGGCGAAAATATTATTGCCATTTGTGCCGAGGATAATTTCCGCTCAGGTAAACAACCTTCCGGTAAGCAATCACCACAAAAGGAATCGTTCGGTTGCTTTTACACAAGAACAACTGGAATATGGCAGACTGTGTGGCTGGAGAATACTCCCGATGCGTACATTGCTTCTATAAAAATGACACCCGACATTCATACTCAGGAATTGCTTATCGAAGCGGAATGTATTAATGCAAGCGGAAAAACGCTTTCTGCAACAGCTTTATTCGAGGGAAAAGAAACCGGAAATGCGGTTTGTATCGTATATGGCGACAGCGCAAGAATTACATTAAAGCTATCCGAGCTTCATCTCTGGTCGCTTGAATCACCTTTGCTTTATGATTTGAAATTAAAACTGGATAATGACGAGGTTACCAGCTATTTCGGAATGAGAAATGTTTATTATTCCGACCATTGCTTTTATTTGAATGACAAGCCGATTTTTCAAAGGTTGGTCTTAGATCAAGGTTTTTACCCCGATGGAATTTACACTGCACCGACAGACGAAGATTTGAAAAATGACATCCTTTTATCAAAGGCGATGGGCTTCAATGGAGCGCGTCTGCATCAGAAGATCTTTGAAGAAAGATTCTTATATTATTGTGATATTCTTGGCTATATGGTATGGGAGGAACACGCTAACTGGGGTTTGCAAAACGGTAATGATTATGCCCAAAAGGCTTTTTTACCCGAATGGCTGGAAGCACTAAAACGTGACTATAATCACCCTGCAATAATTGGTTGGTGTCCTTTCAACGAAACCGATAATGTTCCCGATGGCAGCGCTTTGAGTGACGCATATAAGCTGACAAAAGCGTTTGATCGCACACGACCTGTAATTGACACCTCGGGATGGACCCGCACGGAGAAAACAGATATGGAGGATGCACACGACTACGATCAGAATCCTAAGTCTTTTAAAGCACGATATGAATCTTTAAGAGAGGATAAAACAGTTAATTACGGGCTAGTTCCGTGGATGCCGACATTACCTCCCGAGCTTTGCTTTATCAGTGAATACGGCGGGATCTGGTGGAATCCGAATGACGAAAGCGGCTGGGGTTACGGTGAGCGTGTAAAGAACACAGAGGAATTCATTGAGCGTTATAAAGGTCTGACAGAGGCTATTCTTGAAAATTCAAAATTCTGTGCTTTCTGTTATACACAGCTTACCGACGTTGAGCAGGAACAAAACGGATTATACACCTATAACCGCGTTCCGAAGTTTAATGTTGAAATTATAAGAAAAATCAACACCATGAAAGCAGCAATAGAAGAATGAAAGAAGCATATATTAGAGATTTCAATATACCCGATGAGCTGATTAAATTTATAGGTAAATCGAAGATATACGAAAACAATGGTCATTCTGGAGCAAAGACTTTGTTTATTGATAAAGATGAGGGGTATTTTATAAAAATAGCTGATAAAGGTTTACTTGAAAAAGAGCAAATGATGTATTGTTATTTTTCAAGCAAGGGATTATCACCAGAGGTTATTACATATATCAGTTCTGAAAAAGATTATTTGATTATAAAAAAGATATCAGGTGAAGTAGCTTCAGATAAAAATTTCTTGTAAATCCGAAAAAGCTGAGTGCTGTTTATGGAGAGGCTTTACGAATGTTGCATGAGGTTGATTTTAGTTAATGTAAATATTAAGAATCTCACTTTCTTAGGTTAGATTGTGAGGTTCTTTCTTCTTCTATCAAGAAAACGCTAATTTAACTTATAAAAAAATTCCAAACAGAAACTTCTCCTGACACAATGCATATTATATAGTAAAAGTTTATGAAAGGATATAACTATGCATCGACACAATAAATCACATTTAAATCCATATAAGGATAACTCAAATATTAATTATCCTGAATATCTGATTCATAAAAATAGTTCTAATGATTATGGACCAAATCCTTTTGTCATTAACATAGAACAAGCAACTTTACAGAATAATTATTTTCGGACCGCTTTATGGACCGGGGATTACCTGCAACTTACTTTAATGAGTATCAAGCCGGGAGAAGATATCGGTTTAGAGATACATCCTGACCTCGATCAGTTCTTGCGAATAGAACAAGGTCAAGGTGTTGTTATGATGGGAGACAAAAAAGACAATTTAAATTTCAAGAAAAGTGTTTACGACAATTTTGCAATAATAATTCCTGCCGGAACATGGCACAATCTAATCAATACGGGTCGTGTGCCGCTTAAGTTGTACTCATTATATGCACCACCTCAACATCCGTTTGGAACGGTTCATGTAACAAAGCAAGATGCTGAAGAACATCACGAATAAATTGGTTATGTACATAAACGATATTCGGTTTCTGTAATCCAAGTAAGATAAACTAAATGAATACGAGGTATTGGAAAATTACATTCCAATACCTCATTTGATTTCAATCTGTAGGTAGATATCTATACCTGGTACTATTTTTCCGATTTATCTTCGTTGCTATCATCTTTATTATTATCATTGTCTTTTTCTTCGCTTGCAGCCAACAAATTCTTTTTTCTCTTATCAAGGACAAAATAAAATGGCAAGCCGAAAAATGAAATAACAATAATTCCGATAGCAATTCCTCTTATTATCTTTTCAAAGGTGCTTAACTTAACTTCATTTGTGGTATCCTCGGAATTGGTGTTGTCGGAAGAAACATCAACATCATTCTCAACAAAATCATACATTTCCGGAAGCGGATGAATAATATAATATGCGTTCTTTGCGTTATCCTTTGACATATTACTTATCTTGTCAATAATTCTCAAATCAGAATTGATTACTGATACTGCTTTTTCGTCAGTAACCTTTTCATTTAGTATTGTACCAATATTTGTGCGGAAGTTTTCCAGATCACCTTCGCATTCCGAAAGGGTGGAGCTATTTAATTTTGTGATAAGAGCATCAATATCAGCACAGGCAGCATCAAGCTCAGCCGAACCGCTGATTGCCGCAGGAACAATAACATTTTTTATTCTTTCTTTGATATATTTTAGTTGAGAAATAACAGCATTTTTACCGCAATAGGTAGGAGAAACAGCACGCTTAGATAACAGGGTTTCGCATATAACCTTATAATCGCCTTCGATGTATTGGTTATATGCAAAGAAAGCAAAGCCGTCTGCGCCTTTTTCTCTTATATTAACAACCTGTTCGAATAAAGTATCTGCACCATAATCACCTACTCCGATATAAGTGAAAACATC
>Ga0209417_1006578_pt1 | contig 11780 bp, 5 predicted proteins | sample RifGroF2_FD_184002 | JGI IMG/M metagenome (GOLD analysis project Ga0209417, IMG submission 184002) | Groundwater microbial communities from Rifle, Colorado, USA - Groundwater F2 (SPAdes) (version 2) | ecosystem: Environmental > Aquatic > Deep subsurface > Groundwater | place: Rifle, Colorado... | reverse complement strand
CCGACAAGAAGCACCAAAGTAAAATCAGTGGATGCTTTTGTGTACGAAGCAGTTTTTGACAATTTAACAGACGGCACTTATTATGTGCGTGTAAGAGCTTTGAATAGTACCGGATTCACTGACCCATCGCAATCGGTAATGGTCAATCTGAAAAACATCTCAGCAGTACCGGATGTCAACGAAAACGCCTTCTGCTATAACTATTACGATATAACAGGTACCTGTCATCTTGTGGTGAATAATGATGAGGCATCATCCCTCACTATAGAAGTCTATTCAATATCAGGAATGATGCTCAACAGAATGAAATACAGCATTCTTCCCGGGAAAAACACCCTGACACCGGATCTATCGGAATACGGACGAGGTCTGTACCTGATGAAGGTTAAAACGGGAAACAAAGAACAAACGTTAAAAGTAAAACGTTAGAACAGAGAATATATGAAAACAACAAACATATTTAATTATCTATTATCAACTCAAAATTTAGTGTTTATGAAAAAGCTTACTTTATTAACATTAGCTTGTAGCATGACGTTACTGTCATTCGCAGCAGGCGGAAACATCACTTATGTATTAAATGGTGGTGTAACTAACGACTATGGCTGGACTAATAAAGCCGACATGCTTGTCGGATTGAACCAGGATTACAACACGAAGTATTCAGTTGCTCAAACTGCAACCTGGTACACATGGGAAACTCTTGACGTGATTTTGGCAACAAGTGATCCTGTTACCCGTATCCCAACTTTTGCTACCAGCATGTGGGGAGCTATTACAACTCCAAAATGGCAATGGCTACACGATTTAATTGTAGCGAACGTAACCGAGCAAGGAGTTGCTGCTATAGCAGAAGCAGAAAATGCTTATTGGCGATACAATGTTTCGGCATTTTTTATCAATGGCATGCGTGCTTCATGGCCTGCTTCAGCTAATTATATTTTTGCAGGACAACCCGAAGCTTTTATGGCTGTCTGGAAACATGGATTCACCGGCCCTGCTTCTTACGACGGTAGTAAGCAAATTGCTCTTCCCGAACCTTACAAGGAAGGCTCAACTTTCGACGGTTGGTATGAAACTATTGATTTCCAAGGCACAAAGGTAACTTCCATCGCTGCTGGTGCAGAAGGAGATAAGACCTTGTATGCCAAATGGATTAATTATATTCCTACCGTTAAGGAAGTAAAATCGCTGACAGCAGGTACAAGTACTCAAGTTCGTGGCGTAGTAAGATATATTAATGGAACCACTGCTTACATTCAGGATGTAACAGGAGGATTGATGGTAGAATTTACAACTGCTCCCGATCCTGTTCTTGTTGCTGGTGATAAAGTGACTCTTTCTGGAACAACTGCTGCTATAGGCACTTATGTAAAACTTACCGGAGCCACTGTAACTGCAAAGGAAACAGCTTCACTTCCGGTTCAGTCTGTTACACTTGCCGCTTTAACAGGGGCAACTCCTAGCCCGGCCCTTTATATGTTTGAATCAGTAAAAATTGAAGGAGTGACAGTGACAGCTAATGCAAACGGCGTTCTTACACTAACTGATGATGCAAGCAATACCATTACAATGGCAACAACGCCAGCATCTGTACTTCCTGCAGGTACAAAAATAAGCCTTACAGCTGTCGTGAATTATGACAATAAAGTCACACTGGTTGGCTACGCTAAAGACATAATACCTGCACCGGTTCCACGTCCGGAACCTGCTACATATACAGCAAAAGCAGAAGGAAAATACACCTTAGCAAACAAATGGCTGGTATCCGCAAAGATGGACAACCTTTCTGCAAATCAAATACATAGTGCCAGTCAAATGGTTCGTGGTATGACTGCAAAAGATGGAAAGATGTACTTTATTGAGAGAGGACTGGAGCAATTAACCGTAGTAGATGGTGCAACAGGAAAAAAACTTACCCCGATTAAATTATCCTCAAATATATTTAAACATACTTACAAAGACGTCAATGGAAATGACAGTATTGGTGACGCTGGACTTTTGAAGTTTAACGATATAAAACAAGATGCTGCTGGAAATATTTTAGTAGGTAATCTTATTGATTCCAACTCAAGAGCTTTCCAGGTTTGGAAAATCAATCTAGCTGACGGTACCGGTACATTGGTCGTTGATGAAATTCTGAAAAACAATCCTGATTTTGCTGAAGCTGTTGTTCGTTTTGACGCATTCGGCGTATATGGAGATGTAAACAACAATGCCGTTATTATGGCAGCAAACGCTTCAGCTATGGAAGCCTACAAATGGACAATAACTGGTGGAGTTGCAGGCCCTGCTGAAGCAATTGGGATTTCCACTAACGAAGGTACTCTATTGACAGGTTTGACTAATCCGGGAACAGCTCCTCAAATCTTTCCAATTGACGAAAACTATTTCTACTTAGACGGAAATGCTACGCTCCCTACACTAATTGACATGGAAGGAAATGCAGTGGATGGTTTCTTTAATGTAACTACAGAAGGACAAACCTGGTGGTCGTTAAATACAACAACTAATAAAAAAGCTGTTAACGGTAACAGGGCTGGTCATAATGGTCTGATTGAATTTGAACTCGGAGGAGAATATTTCTTCCTGATGGCATCTAATAATACCGTTGGAAATCCTCCTTCTTCTTTCACATTATTCAAATGGGCTAACGCCAACAAGGAATTCAGCCAAATAGAAGAGTTTTGGACATTCCCTGAAGCTGGAATGGGTGCAACCTCTAATCCTTACCGTACAGCAATTCCTTCAGTTGAAATTGACGAACAGAATAAAATTGCTAAACTGTATCTTTACACAGGCGAAAACGGCTACGGAGTTTACGAATTTAAAATTAATGAAGGTAGCGGTGTTGAAGATGTAAACAACTCTGTAATTAAAGTTAGCGTTAACAACAAAACTTTGAACATGAACCAGGCTGTTGCTGCTGTTGATGTATATACTGCAGCCGGACAACTGGTGGTTAAAGCCAAAAACACTTCTTCAGTAAATATTTTATCTAACGGAGTATTCCTTGTGAAAGCAACAACTTACGAAGGTAAAACTGAAATTCACAAAGTTATAGTTAAATAAGTAACGTAATGATAATTCTTTAATGAAAAGGTGGTGGCACTTCCACCACCTTTTCTTCTTTTTATCATAATTCTCTTTTCTTTTATTACTCATCAACCATCTTAAATAATTCCGGTATGAAAAAAATTTGCTCTCTTATTTTCATGCTTACTCTTTCGGTTTTTGTCTTTGTTTGCTTTTCGCAAACTTTGCCTATCGACGGAATAAACTATACTGTTGATACGCTCGAAAATCATCAGGTAGGACCTGGAACACAATATGTGTCACTACGTCTGACCGCACCCGCTAAACGTTTGGACGTTTACTTTCTGAAAGCGGATATGAAAAACCCAAACATTGAAATTCGCACGGCACTTGGACGTGACTCTATATATACAGGCGAAGCACCTTCGGTCTTAGCAAGACGTATTTCAACGGAACGTAATTTTTATTTTGCCGGAACGAATGGTGATTTTTATGCAACATCCGGTTATGTCGGTTATCCTGTTAGTGGAAATATGGCGAATGGCGAAATCTCCCGAATACCCGGTCCACGCAATGTATTTGCATTCGATGATCAAAAATTACCCGACATCGGCATCATGAGCTATAATGGCAGTATTAAGTTTGGTGCTTCTACATGGACAATCAACACGGTTAATCACTTACGGGAAGAAAATAAATTAGTGCTGTTCAATCGTCACAATGGCAAATACACCCATACAAATCCATACGGAACAGAAGTACTTGTAGAACTCTTACCTGAATATTCATGGGGTAGCAACAAAACGCTCAAAGCCAAAGTTATTAAAATTGAAAAAGGCGTCGGCAATATGGCCATTCCAAAAGGACAGGCGGTGCTCTCTGGTCATGGCACGGCAGCAGCACAATTGAATCTACTTTCGGTAAATGACGAAATTGACATCCGTCTAAATCTCACCCTCAACTCTAACAGCACCTCTAATTTCCTCCAAATGAGCGGTGGAGATAACTATAACACTATGTTATTAAATGGCGTAGTAGAACAAACAAATGTGTGGGCCGAACTCCATCCACGTACCGGACTCGGATACAGTCAAAACAGGGACACCATTATCTTTTGTGTGGTTGATGGTCGCGGACTTTCAATCGGAGCCACCACGAAACAAATGGCGCAACTGATGAAAAGTGCCGGAGCATGGACAGCATTCAATATGGACGGGGGAGGCTCAAGCTCCATGTATGTTGCAGAATATGGCGGACCGGTTAACACCAATAGTGATGGTACCGAACGTGCTGTATCCAATAGTGTTTTCATTGTGTCAACAGCTCCAACCGACAACCAGGTCAGCATTATCAAAGCTTACCAGCCGTCGATAGCTTTGCCTCAATATGGTGAACATATCCCACAATTCTACGGGTACAATCAATATGGTGTGTTACTTAATTCAAATGTACAGGGCATAGTTCTCTCATGCCCCGAAAGTCTTGGAAAAATTGAAGGAAATAAATTTATTGCTACAGGAAATACTCCCGGAAACATTACAGCTACCTATAACGGCACGGTAATAACCAATATTCCTGTCACCCTGCTTCCGGTTTCCGGATTAAGCATTCGTTTGGATTCAGTAATTGTAGATAACAGAAAAGATTATCCTGTTGAAGTAGTTGCAAGTACAACTGCCGGTCAAACTTTGATCTCTCCGGCAGCCCTGAACTGGAACGTGGCCAACACTGAAATCTGTACGATTGAAGATGGGGTGGTCAAGGCGCTGAAAAATGGAAAGACAACAGCTACCGGTCAAATTAATGACGTGACTGATCATATACAGATTCATGTAATGATTCCCGGGACTCCAACTATTATCGGAGATAGCATGAAAACAACCAATTGGACACTAAATGCGTCTTCTTTCCTGAATGCACAACTAAATCAGTCAAATTTGCCTGCTGCCTGGGATCATGGTGCTGCGGTTAATTTTGTACATGCAGCGGGAAGATCTCCATTTATTAAACTTATCAATCAGCGTTCCTTCTTTGGTTTGCCAGATACAATTAAAGTGTTGATGAATATCGGCGATATGTCCATTGCACGAGCCCTCGTATATTTAAGACCAAATAATGCCACTAAAACAACCTCATACGAAATTACCAGTTTTCAGCAAAACAAGGACTTCACACTGGACATTCCGTTGAATAAAATCTTTGACACCAACGACAAGGCAATTTTTCCCATCTGGTTTGACAATGTCAATTTTTACATTGAAACATCCGGAATGACAGAAACCAAAGCATATACGATGGCGGTTAAAGACATACTACTTGTATATAAAGATTTTGTAATCAGCGGCATCGCTCCGGTAAAAAGTAGCACTTTTAACATCTACCCTAATCCGGTAAAAAATCAGACATTGTATCTGCAATTAAAAAACAATCAAAATCAGACAGTTCGCACTGAAGTTTATAATACTTCCGGACAGTTGCTGGTTTCAAATCAACACGGAAAGTATGAGGGAGGCAATATATCCGTCTCCCTGAAGAATCTGGAGTCAGGATTATACCTCTTAAAGGTTTATGAAAATGATCAGTTTAGTGTTGCGAAGTTTTCCATTGATTAAATCATAACATCAACAGAAACGTTCGTGTATCATTGCGAACGTTTCTGTTCCCGTTCTGTTGCAGTTTTACTTTTAAATCCCTCATATCGTGAGAAAAAATATCATACCGGCAGTGCTGATATTGCTTCAGTCATTGTTTTTCAACCTCTATTCTATCAATATATCCGGTGTTGAAAAAAAAATGGATACCCTTGAACACCGTATGATAGGACCAGGAATTCTGTACACAAAATTTCAATTACCTGAATATCCTTTGTCAGTTTATCTCTTGAAAATCGACATGACAAACCCCTACAACTTTGTAGAAACTTTTCAGGCAGGAAATCAGGCAGGAAAAACAGAAGCTATGACAACGGCATACTCCCGGTTAAATGCGGCTTCACATAACTCATTAGCCGGCGTAAACGGAAATTTCTGGATCGTTTCAGGTCAGGGACAACCCACTGAATTACTTGGAGTTCCTCATAGTGGCAGTGCGATGGGCGGTGAAATAATTACCGACCCCAACAACTGGAACCGCGGACATGGCAGTATTGGTTTTGCCATGATTGATGCCAACAAAAAAGTCTGGATTGATGATATTGCTTTTGCAGGAAAGGTTACTATTCCCAATAAAGGAGAATATCCTGTTTCGCAGATAAACCGTATCAGAGGTGAAAATGAACTGGTACTGTTTAACAGCTATCTGGGTGCCGGTAAAACAACCAGAACCGACAATAACGGTACGGAGGTATTTATCAAACCCATCGACAATACTCAATGGAATACCAACCAGGAAGTGAAATGCGTTGTCACCAGAATCATTGTCAATCAGGGAGCGAATGTACTGCTGACTGGCGAATCTGTGTTATCAGGAAACGGTACGGCACAGACTTTTTTGTCAAATTTATCTTCCGGCGATACCCTTTCGGTACATATGGCGATCAAAACACTCACCGACAACCAATATCCATCAGTACAGGAAATGATTACCGGTAATGCGCTGGTAATGAAGAATGGAACACTCACCGACAGAAATACCAACGAAGCTTACAATTCTCAGTTATATCCACGCACAGGGATAGGTACTTCTCAGGATGGAAAGACCCTTTTCTTAATTGTAATCGATAAAAAAGGAACTTCCATTGGAGCAAGTACCACAACCATGTGTGAAATTTTAAAAGCTTTCGGAGCTGTACATGCGACTTCAATGGATGGTGGTGGATCAGCTCAAATGATGCTGGAGGGACAGATTGTCAATAATCCTGCGGATGGCAAAGAGCGCCCGGTTGCCAACGGCTGGTTCCTTTATCATAAAGCACCTGAAGATAATAACATCACTCAGATTGCTTTTGATGATATCCGTTCGGAACTGCCTTCTCTTGCACTGTACAAACCATGTATTCTTGGTTATAATCAATATGGTGTTTTAATTACTAAAAACCTTGAAAACTACACGCTCACTTGTTCCGAAGGACTGGGAGAGATTACTGCCGACGGGGCTTTCATTGCTAACGGAAGCGCCACCAGCGGAACACTTACTGTTACTTACAACAACGCCTCAGTGACCAAAAATCTGAGCATCACTTCAGGTGTGATGTCTTTCAGACTCGATTCGGTACTCATCGATAATCTGCTCTCCTATCCTCTGGAAGTACAAACTTTATCGAATGCCGAAACATTAAGCATTCCACCGGCACTTTTAAACTGGCAGATTCAGGACAATACCATCTGTAAAATTGAGAATGGGTTATTGATAGGACTAAGTAACGGAAAAACTAAGATATACGGTTCAATAGGAGCTTCGAATGACAGTTTGCTTGTTAAGGTTGAAATACCTGAGAATGCTGCCATGATCTACGATGATTTCAGCAATATCAGCAACGAATGGAAATTATCCGCGTCATCACAACTATCGGCTTCCCTTTCGTCTTCAGACCTGCCAGCCTCATGGTCATCAGGACTTGCCGTAAAAATCACCTACAAATCCGGACGTCTCCCTTTCATCAAACTGACGAATCAAAAACCACTGTTTTCGCTTGCCGACAGCATCAAAATAATTATTAACACAGGCGACATGCTGATTGACAGAGTTTTGATCAGTTTACGCGCCAACAACAGCAAACTAACAGTTGCAAAAGAATTCAGCAGTTTTATTACAGATGGACAAAATACAACAATCGCATTTGCATTGAGCGATTATTTCGACATCAACGATATAGCCGTTTTTCCCGTATGGCTCGACAATTTCAATTTCTATCTGAAAACCATGACCGAAAACCAGTCGTACGCACTGGCGTTTAAAGAAATTCAATTAATATATGGTAATTCTGATTTTTCGGGCATACAAAACCCCGTAACTGAAAAGGGCTATCGGGTTTATCCGAATCCAGTACATAATGCAGATATTCAGGTTTATTTTAATGAGCAAACAGAGGTGATTGATTATGAGTTATTCAACATTTCAGGACAGAAAATTTTATCACAGCAGTCGGTAAGTGTGAACATGCACACAATTACCATACCCTCAAAAAACTTGTTACCAGGATATTATATACTTACGATAACAAGGAATCAACATAAAAGTACTATTAAGATTATAAAAAATAAGACAGACGGGGTTTAATGCATTAACAAATGCGCCTGTTAATCCTGACTTAAAATTTATGATAAAAAAAACATATTTTACATTTGCTGTTTTCTTACTCATCACGCTAAGTGCTTTCAGTACGGAAGCATGGATTCGCATCAACCAACTGGGTTATTTACCCGGTTCGGTTAAACGGGCGGTATTTATCGCACAAAACAATAAGGAAGTTAAGTCCTTTACTCTGCATCAGGCACTGACAGATCAACTGGTATTTAAAAGTGAAACTCCTGAAGCAAAAGGTAAATTTTACACCTTCTGCTCTACCTACGTACTGGATTTCTCTGCATTTAAAACTCCAGGGGTGTATTACCTGAAAGCAGGAAATACGATATCACCGCCTGTAATCATTAACAATAAAGTGTACGACGGCACGGCTGACTTTGCCCTTCGTTATATGCGTCAACAGCGCTGCGGCTATAATCCTTCGCTGAATATTGCTTGTCACCAACACGACGGATACGAAGTCTATGGCGAAGACCCGCAACAGCATAAATATATTGATGTAACTGGTGGCTGGCACGATGCTTCTGATTACTTACAATACGGCACTACTTCTGCCAATGCTGTTTTCCAACTGCTTTTTGCCTATCAGAAAAATCCGGAGGCTTTCGGTGATGCATTTGATGCTACAGGAAAGCCCGGAAGCAACGGAATTCCCGACATACTCGATGAAGCCAAATGGGGACTCGATTGGCTCCTGAAAATGTATCCTGAGAAAGAAGTGCTTTACCATCAGATTGCTGATGACCGCGACCATGCTTCATTCCGGCTTCCGGGAGAAGACCTTGTCGATTATGGATGGGGACCGGGAACAGGTCGGCCGGTGTATCGTGCTACAGAAGCGCCACAGGGACTTTTTACGAATAAAAACCGATCCACAGGAATTGCCTCAATCGCAGGGAAATACTCAGCTGCATTTTCGCTTGGGGCAAAACTGCTGAAATCTTATTATCCGCAATACGTGGCTGTTCTGCATGACAAGGCAATTCAGGCCTATGAATACGGCGCTGCCAACCCGGGCGTCTGTCAGACAGCTCCCGGCAAATCACCCTATTTTTATGAAGAGGATAATTGGGCGGATGACATGGAACTGGCTGCGGCACAACTATACCACTCTTCGGGAGAGCAGAAATATTTACCGGATGCCATTAAATATGGTCGTATGGAACCGGTCACTCCCTGGATGACTTCCGATACGGCACGCCATTATCAATGGTATCCTTTTGTGAATATCGGTCATTACTTGCTGGGAAGTACCAAAAATAAGAGAATCAGTAAAGAATTCACAGGGAATATGCTACTTGGACTCGAAAGTATGCAACGACGGGCACAAAACAATCCTTTTCAGTTGGGCGTTCCTTTTATATGGTGCTCCAACAATTTAGTGGTGGCTATGGCGACTCAATGCAGACTATATCGTGAACTGACCGGCGACTGGCGCTTTATCCAAATGGAAAATGCTCTGATCGACTGGCTTTTCGGGTGCAATCCCTGGGGAACGAGCATGATTGTTGGCTTACCTGTCAAAGGAGATTATCCGTCCGATCCTCATTCTGCCCTGTGGCACAACCACCGGATACAAACGCTTGGTGGATTGGTAGATGGTCCGGTGTACGGAAGCATTTTTAACCGTCTGTTAGGCGTTCATCTCACCAAAACTGATGAATATGCACCTTTTCAAACCGATTGGGCGGTATACCACGATGATCATGCCGATTATTCGACCAATGAACCCACCATGGATGGCACGGCTTCGCTGACCTATATTCTTTCGACCAAACAGTCGGAAGAAGCTACAAACCTTGAAGATAAAAATGCGTATCATCAGGGAGGTTTGATCCGTATGAATCCTGAAAAGAAAGAAATCGCCCTCGTTTTTTCGGGTCATGAATATGCCGATGGATTTGAAACTATCTTCGCTTGCCTGAAGAAACACCGCATTCCAGCTTCATTCTTCTTTACTGGCGACTTCTACCGGAACCCTTCACACGCGAAACTGATAAAGCAACTAAAACAATCAGGCTTCTATCTGGGGGCGCATTCAGACCAACATTTGCTGTATTGCTCATGGGAAAAACGCGACTCTCTGTTGGTAGATAAAACAACTTTTCTATCCGACCTGAAAGCAAATTATCAAGAAATGAGCAGGTTCGGGATTAAACAAAGTGACGCCACCTTCTACCTTCCGCCCTTTGAATGGTACAACGACAGTATCAGTGCATGGGCAAAAGAAGCAGGTATGCAAATCGTCAATTTCACTCCGGGTACTTATTCAAATGCCGACTACACCATCCCAGAGATGAAAAATTATTACTCAAGTAAAGTCATTTACGATAAAATATTGCAGGCTGAAAGCAACAATACCCTGAATGGAAACATCTTACTTTTCCATATCGGAACTTCAGAAAAACGCACAGATAAGTTTTATCCCTATATGGACAAATTAGTAAAAGCATTAAAAGAAAAGAAATATAAATTTGTAAACTTGAATTAATAACAACTAAAAATAAGATCATATGAAAAAATTATTTTTTATCGGTATCGTATGTTTGTGCATCACATCACTTACCGCCCAAAGCATCACCATTGAAAAGACCTATCGTCCAGTGGAACAAAAAGGCTTTCATCCAAAATTAAATATCACAGGAGAAATGCTGGCTTTCACTTCCGAATCATACATAGGACTCAATGTATATCGTTTCAATGATAAATCGGTTGTAAAGGTAACAGAAGAAGCAGGCGCCGGTTTTCAGCCTGTTTTCAGCAATAATAATGACAAAGTATTTTTTAAAAATACCATCTACGAATCAAGATTACGTAAAGAAGGACTTAAAAGCTATGATTTTGCATCGAAAAGGCAATCACAAATGCTTACCCCGCGCCGTAACATGAAACAACCTCAATCGTACCAAAACGGGGTGGTGGTTTTTGCCGAAACAAAACTCGTAAAATCAACTTTCGGCAGAACAAAAGCACCTGTCACAGAGTATATCTGGAGCGATGGCAGTAATTTGAATATCTTCCGTAATAATAAAATTCAGCGACTTAATCCGGTGAAAGGTGCCAACGGATATGTATGGGCTTCTTTGTCGCCCAATGGCAAAATGATATTGTTTACCGCTGCCGGAGAAGGTACCTTCGTATGTGATCTGAATGGAAAAATCATAGCGAAACTGGGCTATCTGAACGCACCGGTATGGTATAACGATAATTTCGTGGTGGGCATGCAGGACAAAGACAATGGTGAATATGTTACAGAGTCAAAAATTCTGATGAAAAGTCTGGATGGAAAATCAGAAAAGATTTTGAGCACGTCAGATCAAATCGCAATGTACCCGACTGCAGCCGTTACGGCAAATAAAGTGGCTTTCAACACAGCCAAAGGCGAAATTTATGTGGTTGAGTTAAAAATCGGGAAATAAAGAAAAACAATGAAAACAAAATTTATAAGATTAACAACGCTGGTATTTTTTACGCTAATAGCTTTTACCCTACCGTCTCAG
>Ga0209417_1006577_pt1 | contig 11782 bp, 10 predicted proteins | sample RifGroF2_FD_184002 | JGI IMG/M metagenome (GOLD analysis project Ga0209417, IMG submission 184002) | Groundwater microbial communities from Rifle, Colorado, USA - Groundwater F2 (SPAdes) (version 2) | ecosystem: Environmental > Aquatic > Deep subsurface > Groundwater | place: Rifle, Colorado... | reverse complement strand
CATTTTATACTTCTATCTGCCGTCAAGCCGATAGAAGTATAACGCAACAACATCTTTTTTATTGAATCCATGCGCCAAGCGTTGATAGTCGCACTAGTTAAACTAGTGGATTACCTGTCTTCATTTAAAATTCTTGTTCAATACGTTTACGTGCTTTAGAAATTATGATCGCTACTGCAACAAAAATTCCGCCATTTAATAACGTTTGTGCAAAGAAGGGCAAGGCTGGAAAAAGTTCTTCTAAAAGCCACAAGAGAACCGTTTGAGCAAAAAAAGCGCTCGCAACTATGCCATAGACAAAAAGTGGGAAATCCTGTGTTTTTAATCCAATAAAAAGCATAAGCAGGCACGTCAGAGCAAAAAGCAGTTGCAAGGAGATAAAATAAAACCAGTAATTTACTGAGCCAGTCCCCAAAAGTGCTGGGTAGAAGAAGAGGGTCATAACAAGCGTAATAATCAGAAGAGAAAGGAGAATCACCAAGCCCATTATTCGCGTTCTTCGTGTACTAAAAAGCAGAGGTGTAAGAGAAAGGAGGATCGCTGCACCCGAAACACCTAAAATATAGAAATTGTCTCCTGCAGAAAGAGAACCTTGCAACACTTGTGTCAAAGCGTTTGAAAGAAATCCCGATTTAATACCAATCACAAATCCGAATAAAAATGGAACGAGCGATATACCCATATAATAACGGCCCATTTTTTGATATCGCACAAAATTGATATGAAGAAAACCGATAAAAAAGAAAATAATGCCCCACAAAACAAAGAGATAGGGAACCTTGACCGCACGTAGAAAATAAAAAAACGGTATAAGCCCAGTCAATGCCCGGAATATCCACAAAGCGTAATATCCGCTACTAATCAATGCAATCTGCATCACGTACACAAGCGGTGTTATCCCAACAAGCCAGATCACCAGAAGATTTTTATCGTGTATATTCAGAGCATAAAGACGAGAACTCAATGTCAGTGTTGCCGCAAAGAGGAGCATTGCAGCAACAAAAAAAGTATTACTCAAGAGCTTTTTTTGTTTTTTAAATCGCAGGGTAAAACCAATTGCCACCGCCGCAATAGTCGAACCTCCGGCCGCGCCCACTTTAAAAATCTTATCCAAAAGCGTCCAGTAATCCATCAAAAAATAAAAGAACCCTACAACAAGAAACAAAACACCTAAAAGTGAGAACAGAATTGTAAGCAGTTTTGAAGCATGATGTACCTGTCGTACTCGAACATCTTCTTCCATTTTTTTTGCCTGATCGGGCGCAATCAAACCTTGATTCACCCATCGATCAATCATCTTTTTGTACATTCTAAATCCCCTTTGCTACCAAAATTAAACCGTATGCTTCAATGCTTGTATGTAAAGAAAAGTAGCATTATGCAAACTTCAAAAACAATGCTTTTTTATAAGTCATCATTCGCTTTTCCGTAATTTTCATTTTTTTTCTTTCAGAGGCATACTGGTAAAAAATTCAACATTTTTTATCTAAAGGAAAAGACTATGTCACCAGTAATAACCAGAGTAACCCCCAATTTAACCGTTAAAAATGTTCGAGAAAGCATCGAATTTTACACACAATTAGGCTTCTCGCTCCGCATTGCAATCACCGATAAAAAAGAAATGCACCAGGCTCTGGATGCAGGATCCCACTATATTTACGCCCAGGTAACCATTGGCGACCTTGAAATTATGCTGCAAAGTAAAGAAAGTGTACTGGAAGATCTACCTTTTTTAAGAAATCTTTCTATTACCTCATCCATAAACCTATTTTGCGAAGTTACGGGAGTTGAAGCGTTTTTTACATCCCTCAAAGATAAGGTAGAAATCGCTCAGCCTCTTCGCACAACATGGTACGGAATGCAAGAATTCTACATTCGCGACAATAATGGCTATCTCATCGGATTCGCAGAAAAAGTAAAGTAGGCCTAGGCTGGTACCGACATTTTTTGATACTGCACTAAGACAGGACCAGCCCCCAATTTAGGGATAAATCTCATGAAACATGTACAAAAACTCTTCCTCACGCTCGCTCTATTGTGCGCCTACGCGCCTTCACTCTCTGCAGGAAAACTGCACGACCTTGTTGAAAATGGCAACAGCAAACAAGTTGAGGAATTTCTCAAAACTCATGCCAAAGCCTCAATCAACACCACTGACAACGATGGACGCGCTCCTCTCCATAGAGCATGTGCCACGGGCAATCTTAGCACCGTAAAACTACTCCTTGAAAACAGCGCAAACGCAAACATTCTTAATAAAAATGGAGAGACTCCACTCTGGATAATGAGCCGTTACGACTGCTATTTACCTACCATAATGCTTCTTCTTAAATATGGTGCCAATCCAAATATTCCTAGCCATAACATGACGCCTTTCTATGTAGCATGTTTCATGAGTAATTTGCCCACCGCAAAACTATTGCTTAAAAATTGCGCAGACGCAAACCTCACGATAAACAACGGTGAATCACCACTTGGCCAAATCTGCTACTACTGGAGCATAAATAAGCGCAAGGAACTTCTCAGTGCGCTCATTCCAACAAAACCCAATCAGTCCCAAAACACTAAAACTTTTATAGACCAGGTCATTGCTGTTTTGGCAAAAAAGATGAAAAAAAAACCTACCATTGCACCTACGATTCCACAAAACGATGGTCTTTTAAAATCACAAGCTGTTGAAAATCCAGCACAAGAGATTGCATGCATTGAAAAATTTATACACCTTCAACTTTTTACCCCTCATAAAAAAGCTTTTTACACCTGGCCAGAGAATTTCTATCCCTTGAATGAGAGCGAAGTAAACAATTCCAAGTATTTTAAACCGTCACTCTCTCAATTCAGATACCGCTACTATTGCAAAATAAACACCCTTAGTTCACGCCAATACGCGTTCCTGCGCATGCTGCAGAACATGGCTCGCAAGGCAATTACCTGCAACTCAAGCAAGACCTCATCAAAAGCTAAACAATACAAAAAGCTCTACGATATCATGATCAAGTGCCACAAACCTAGCTCAACAGAGTCTAATGTTCCATTTGAAAATGTAATAAAGCAGTACGGTAAGTAACCTAACAATAATTAAAACAGAGGGGCTGGTCTTAACTCAATGTAAGACCAGCCCCTCTGTTTTGATCCGCTTAATTTAATGCATTTACTCGCTCTGCCTACCTAAAAATCAATCGCAGAGTCAAAGGCTGCATAAGCTTTACTGCAATTGTACCGACCACTCCTGCAGTAAACACAGACAATCCACAAACATTCACCAGTAAAAAAACAAGACCTAAGCAAAGTACCGCAAAGAACAAGGACAGAAGCGTCAACAGCCACCCCCTTTTTGCTGTAAACACAACTTTATAAATCGTTACCAGCTCAAAAATATATTCACAAATCAACGCTACATAAATCGCTGCCGCAAAAGCTAAAAAGAAATAAGGCACACCAACTAACTCAAGAATTTTGCTCGAAATCAGATAAACTGCAAAAAAGAATCCATATAAACAGAATAAAAGACTTTGTCCGTACACTTTATGCTCAGCAGCAATAGCCCATTCCCTCACCCACAATATTGCCAAAAGCATAGCCCAAACTACAAGAGAACTATTATAAGGGTCAGAATAATAGGTCATTAACACAATAAAAAAACTAAAAAATATACTTGAATATTTAACAAAATCAACCTGTGGTCGCGCTTTAAAACTTACTTCTAACAACCGATTGCCCACAAAATACTGCCTCCACAAAGAGCGTACAGCCAACATCGTACCGTACACCACAACAAGAGACCACAAAAGATTAATCTTCATCACAGAGAGCTGCAAATAGAGCAGCAACAAGGCGCCGCCAAATGCCACAAAAAACTCAACATTCAACCAAAAAGATTTCTTAACCAGCTGCTCTTGGTAATTTACTCCACTATCTGCGTCCATTCGTTCTGTATGCATCTCTCTTGTCTCTAACTGCATAAAATCTTTAATTAACACAAAAAATCCTATAGTTATACTTGTTTGAGCCGTCTAACTGAACGGTTTCAAGTTTACATTATAACAAAACCACCCGTAAAATAACAAAAGACCTACCGGCAGTAACCGATAGGCCCTTTGAATTTCAGGCAAATCAATGCTCGTAGCTTATTTACAGCACCTTGATTTACAAGGAGAGCATTTTGGCTTTGTTTCTTTGGTGCGTGCATTTTCCGAAACCAAGTTGTCCATCTTTGCAATTAATTCACGAACAAGCTCAATCAATTCTTCTTTTGAAAGCGTATTGAGGTCTTTTGGCATCTTTAGCTGCATCAGATAATCTCCATAAAAAATGGTGTACTAATAAACATCAAATGATTTAACAACGAGCTACCCCTCTTGTCAAACATTCGTTCTTACAAAAACAGATGTACTATGTTAATAGCCCCCACCACCTCTTGTACATCAAGTTGCTTCTCAGAAAATTTTTCAAATGCAAGATCCCCCTTTTACCATGCGATAAATATTAGAGATGTGTACCAATGTCTTTTTAACTTCAAACTGACCTTTCCACTTAACGTTTACAAGGTCTTGAACATTAATCCGCGCCCCTTGTTCTGCTAGCAACAATGCCATCTTAAAAAGCCGATGCAACAGTGCAAGTTGAAATGGCGTTACGCCATCCTTGTTTTGCGCCTCCAAATGAGCATGGTAATTAATAAGGGTTTTCTCTATTTCTGGCAATCCCTTTATAGTAGCCAGATGCAACGGCGTTTCACCTTTATAATTTGCTCTATTCACATCCGCGCCATTTTCTAAAAGCAATTTTAGAACGGCCACATTCCGTTTTTTGATTGCAGCCTCAAGCACGGTCTTCCCGCTCTCTGCCTCCCCATTTATATTGCCTATAGCCTCCTTTGAGATCTCCTCTTTCAGTTCTTCCAATATTTTGGTATTTTTTCCTTTTTCAATAATCTTTATAAGACGGGCAAGATAAAGCGCATCAATATCCTGGTGGGTAACTAAATCATTGACGTGATGGGTAAAATCTTTGTGCGTTAATAAATAGAAAAGAATATCTGAATGTTCCGAATATTTTTCCCTATTCCCGATAATTTGTATAACCTCTTCATCTATAATTGCACCCGCTCTAACAAGACATTTGAGATCGTATGAAGCAGCCCTTTTTGCAACCATAAGCAACGCTGTATGCCCCTTTTTGTTCCTTAGATTGCAATTGCTAAAGGGAAGAAGGGCTGACACAATACAAGGAATATCCTCACAACTATGCTTCGCCCCCCAATGAAGCAAGGTATTACCAAAGGAATCACAAAATGATTGGTCCTTAACCTCTTTAAGAATCGCAACAATATGGCCTTCCAACTCCGATGGCTCAAAACGCGAAGTAAGATCCAAAGCCATATCTGATGAATCCTCCTCCCAAAAATTAAAATCATCACCGCTCTTTTTAGAAATTTTTTTGTCAACGCTTGCACCAGTTTCCACAAGCACTTTAGCGGGGGCCGTATTCTCCTCTTTAACTTCTTCTTTTATATTTTCAACGTTCTGATTAACTATTTCAGACCCTGTTTCAGATCCTGATGCAGAGAATTTAGATGAAGGGGATGTATTAGACTTTTTTTTATAAGTGGACAAATAAAGGCGGATAGCACTATTTGCGGCAACCTCAATGGTCTCCTGATCTATAGTCGCACCGTTTTCTTGATAAAAGCGATCATCATTCTTATCTCTGGTCACACCATACTTAACCAACAATTCAACGATTTTTAAATTACCATTTTTAGCCGCAATAAAGAGCGCCGTCTCCCCCTTTTTATTTTTGACGTCACAATCAATATAGGGTAAAAAGTAGTCAAAAATATCTACCCAACCTTTCTCTGCGCCCCAATGTAAAAATGTATTGCCATAAATATCTGTGAGGGAACCTCGCCAACAAGATGCAAAACAAGTAAGAACTCTATAGGGGAAACCATGTGGAAAACCGAGTGAATGGCTCCAGAACCCCCGAGAACTACTTGTCGCATCGTCGCCGCCTTTCTTTTTTTCCAGGCCGGAAGGCAGCTCTACGGGGGCCCATTCCAAATCTAAATCATTTAAGCTAGCCGTATCGTCCGTATCATCCTCGCTGACAAGAGCTTCAGTCTCCTCTTTTTCATTAATTTCCATCGCCTGCAACGGCATTCCACCCATAAAAAAATAGCTCATTACACCACAGATGATACCACATTTATAAGACATACTTTGCAAATCCCTTTATCAACAACTATCTTCTAATTTGAACCGAATTATTATACAACTACCACAATCAATTGAGAATTAATGCTTAAAACACGATTGCACAAAACTAAACCCTTTGCTATATTAATAAATAATAGAAACAATAAAAAACCAGGAAGTTGCCCGATGAATAAAATAAATTTATATGCTGCCCTTTTTCCTCTTCTTCTGTTTGCCGGATGTGTGAATGGTAGTAAAACCCCAGAGCAGTGGCAAAAAATAAGCACAACCGATCTTAATTTTATGTATCAACAGATTATGGAAAATCATCCCGGCCCCGTAAACAAAGAGGATCCGCTCTTTACCAAGAATCTTGAAGAGTCCTACAAGACAGCTCTCAAACAAGCACCTTCCATCACAAATAAAACTGAATATTGGCAGATGATGCACACCTTTACCAAAAGTTTTAAGGATTCTCACCTGCGCGTGTTTTCGGCAAAACAAAAAAAATCATCTCACCAAAAACAGGATTTAATCCTGGCAGAGGACGCACCTTTTTATTATGAAGATGTAGCTCCCAAAGTTGCACTCATTCGCATTCCAACCTTTGAGCCTTCTGATAAACAGAAACTGGAGCTGGAAAAAATTATCAAAATATTACCCTCTCTACGTACCCACAATGCAATCATTTTTGATGTCCACAATAACGGTGGCGGTGATTCAGAATGGGGTAACAAAATGATTGAAGCACTATTTTCCCCTGAATACGCACAACCAAAGATAGATGTACTGTTCCAATCCGTAACTATAGATTTCCGCGCAAGCCCCGCCAATCTTATTCATTGGAAAAAACTAGCCACATTGAACCAAGGATGGGAAAATCTCTGTACCAAAATGGAGAAAGCTCTGTGTGAAGGAGAACCTTTTGTCCACATTGTGTGTCAGGGCTCAACCAACTCCTCTACCCTACCTGTAAAAGATCCTGTCAAAGCAAAAATTATCGTAATAATGAATTCTCACTGTTTCAGTGCCTGTCTAGACTTTATTGATGGGCTTACGAGCCTCAATCATCCTATTGTTTTATTCGGAGAGACAACAGGCGCAGATGCATTATACATAGATGTAGACGTTAAAGAGCTCCCCAGCAAACGAGGCTCCTTTCAACTTCCCTTAAAAGTATACCGTGGTCGTAAGCGGGGCAATAACATACCGTACACACCAGATGTTGTGCATCAGGGAAATTTTGAAGACAAAACAGAACTTATTAAGGCGGTATCTAAACTTATCTAATCGTCTAGAAACAGACTAAGGGGTGGTTTTAAAAATAGAACAAAGCGAACTCTTTGTCACACGCAAGCATCTGGCCTAGGGGCAATTGATTAATATGAAACCACGCGACATGATCCACCTCGGCACCAGGAGCCACCTCTTCACCCACCGCTTCAAGCAAAAAGTAACAATTGAGTGAACAGAATGCTGGAAAATCTTCGTGTACATGTGATTTTTGGGAAGTAAAAAGCTGCTCCTTGACGATGACATCGCACTGCAGCTCTTCAACACATTCACGAATCAGAGCCGCTTCAAGAGTTTTGTCATTGCTATCAACGGCACCACCAGGGAAATTATAAATAAACTTTGAACCAGATTTTGTATGCGTCATCAACACCCGGCTTTCTTTGACTAGAAGGCCGTATACACCTACACGCAGTTTTTTGCCCTTGATATAAACGGCTTGCGTTAAAGCTGTTTTAATGAGTGATTCAATGTTCATCTGTTCAAACTCCATCTTAAAAAGAGCCTCTTTGATTATAAGCGAAAAAAATTAGTAGAGATGCTTCAGTTCCATTTAAAGTTGTTTAATCAAACAGACCCTACATAACTTCGGAGATTTAGTGCTATGCTTCTCAAAATAGAATTCAACCTTGAAAATAGATCAATCCACCATTAACGAGTAAAGGAGAAGCGCATGAACAGGTTCAACCAAAGGATTAATCCAGGAAAAAGCTTATTCACCCTCTGCCTCTTTATATCCCTGAATTCTTTCAATAATTGCGCTGCATTTCATTGTTTTAATGAGACAAGCAAAACAAAATAAATCAAAACCAAATCTTTAAATTTATTTTGCAAACAAAATTCTTGAGATTTACCATCGCAATGCGCTATAATTATATTATAATCGATAATAATTTTAATAAAGGTAAACCATGCAAAAGAAAATAATCTTAATCGCACTCATCACACTTACTTGTAGCTCTCTTACACCATCGCCCTTGGCGCCTCCATTTCTTTCAAAAGATATGGTCGATGATTTTTTGAACGTTATGACTGCACTTGGAAAAAAAGATTTTGAAACAGCTATCCGTATCGTCCGGAAAAACCCCGAGGTTCTTGACAACACCATCCTCTCTAAAGATCTATATTCCACTCAATTTTCTCGTAAGCTCGACCAAACAAACTCAATACAAGACGAAAATGCTCGAATTTTATCCCAAACGCTAGTACATTCTCGCCGAGGGCACAACGCAGAAACAGAGCATCATATACTCGACATCGCAGCTCAATATGGAACACCAGAGTTTGTCGAATTTATGTTTAAAAAGTTTTTAGAACGTAACAAAACACCAATGCCTTATTATTTTTCCATTGAAAAATGTATAAAAAAAGACAATGAAACCCTCGAAAAAAGCCTCTTCTGCTCATTGAAAAATTTTGCTCAGTTTGCTGAAAATCCAATCATAGTAGCGGTCAAAAGCGGAAAACTAAAAGTAGTCAAAACCATTGTTGAGTTTGTCAAAGCATACTACAAAAAACAGAATCTACCGCTTCCACGCTCATTCTTTAATTCTGGATTTATTGGCAAAATACATGTCGGCATCTTTCCAGAATTTGAATTCTATCTCAGCAAAAAACCTGATAATTTTGACCTAGAGTACCACAGAAATCAGCCTTCACAAGATCCCTACTTAATTGAGTATGTGCAATGTGGGCCACTTTTCTTTGCTCTCAATTATGGGTACAAAGATATTGCGCAATATCTGATTAATGAAGGAGCGCTTGATGACACCCCTAAACAAGCGGGACTGATTCCTGGTGACGGCTACCTGCCTATTGGCTTTTATAATGACGCCGCGTCACCTGAAAGAATCGAAGGCATGTACCTCCGGAAAAGTTATACCGTAGATCTAGCTCAATATGCACGAGAATCAGGCCTGACTATCCCAAACACTACTGAATCAACTATGTAAAATAGAACAGCTCATATCACATAAAACGCCGCTGGCATAATTATCAAAGTACCTTCTTGCCTTATGCCAGCAATCTTACTAGCCTAAACTCCATTGTTACCGTTTTTCATAGAGGGCAGTATAAGATGAAGCATTTATCTCGATTTTTATCGACAGCACTATTTGTTACAGCAATAACAACTTTGACCACGTACAGTTCCCAAGATTGTCAGACAGAGAACGATTGCACTGGCTGCGCTTCGCCGTTCTACCTGCCACGACCTCAGGGGTCAAACAGTGCCTACTTCAATTCTTATTCCTACGACTACAACCGCTGTTGCGCAAACATAGATTCGAACTATACGATCGGCTTTCGGTTCAACCAGACATTTAACGGCAAAAATATCGCCAATTGTGTGCTTGGCTGCAACGCATTAACCTTTGTTGGGTTCGGTGATTATCAGTACTCGGTCGATCAATCGGTTCCAAGAGGTTCTCAATTTATTCGCGCTGATGATTTTGGGCTCAGTCCTTTCTATAAGGGAACAATCACCTTTAATCCTCGCATCAGAAACTATAATGTCGACTTTTCAGGACGGTGGGAGCTTGGCTGTCTAGATGACTGCCTCGAACACTTCTTCGTTGGCGTCAATACCACGTTAACACACACCTGCTGGGAGTGGAGGCACGAGTGCTGTAAAACGGCACCCTCAAATCTTGTTCTCGCTCCTAACCTGCTCACCCTCGCCATCGACATCATGTTTCCACTTGGTGAAATGTCCGAGTACAGAAACTTTGATGGCTTCAAATCAATTCCCGAGGCATTGCAAGCAGAACGAGGATTTGGCGGAGATGGCTTTTCAACCTATGGCGTTCTCGGGCCCATGCGGTACGGCCGCTTCATCTTGGATCGTCCTGCCAAAGCAACTGCCTTAGCAAACGTTGATGCGATAGTCGGCTATGATTTTTACCGATGCGATTGTTCCCATTTTAGCGCATTCATCCGCACATCAGCTCCTACCGGAACACAAATTTACTCTAAAACCATCTTAGAACCAGTCATTGGAAACGGCCATCATTGGGAGCTCGGTGGCGGAATCGACGCACGCGGTGACTTGTGGCAGTGCGATAATGCCAGTCTCACTACGTATCTAACCGGCAACTTAACACACCTATTCAGAGACGGCCAAACACGCATTATCCCATTGGTTCAAGGCTGCTGCTTGAGCCAATACACGCTCCTTAAAGAATATGACAAAAACGGCTTACTCATTCCAGGCATTGTTCGTGGTACAGACGTTGCTGCACGCCATGTCAAATCGTCTTTCGCCCTACAGGGTGATGCAACACTTGGATTTGTGTATCGCAACTGCAATTGGGCATTCAACACGGGATTAAATGTATTTGGACGCAGCCGCGAAAAACTAGAAGACATTCGTCCGACCGTTGATCTTGATAAGCGAATCTTCGGCATCAAAGGTCGCACACCGGTCTTTGCACCGATACCAGCTCAAGTAGGTTTGTACATCGCCTCAACGAGCAGTACGTACTGTATAACGGATTCAAATAATGCCAATACACCTATTGATGGCACCCCTACGCCAGTGGACAATTCGACAGACTGGTATACCGGAGATCCAGCTTTACAGGCGGTTCCAACATACCTCAATCTTGCTACAATCTGCAAATTGCGCGGCGTACCACGCTTGGTAACCTACAAATTGTTCGGTGCGATTGATTATCAGCATGAAGAAGGTGATAGACAGGCATTCATGGGCATTGGCGGTGAAGTAGAATTTGCCAGCAACAGAAACTGCAAGGTTTGTGCGGCAAATCAATGGGGAATCTGGATTCGCGGTGGCTTAGGCTTTTGAAATCAAACATAGACGCTAAAATTTCACTCAGCAAAAAACCCACCGGAATTTGTTTTTCCGATGGGTTTTTATTTTTATTAAAGAAAACTGACCGCGCCATATCCTTCGACAAGCTCAGGATAAACTCCGCTGTAATAATACTTCGAAAGATATCCAACCGTGAGCGAAGTATGGCGGGGCTAACGAGACTCGAACTCGCGACCTTCCGCGTGACAGGCGGACGCTCTAACCAACTGAGCTATAGCCCCGTACAAATGGCCTGCCATATCCTTCGCCAAACTCAGGAGGAACTCCGTCGTAGGGCGTAATATGGCTCCTCGGGCAGGGATCGAACCTGCGACCCTATGATTAACAGTCATATGCTCTACCGCTGAGCTACCGAGGAATCCAATTTCTTTAATGCATTTCAATTTATTGGTGGGCGATGCAGGATTCGAACCTACGACCCCCAGTGTGTAAAACTGATGCTCTGCCAGCTGAGCTAATC
>Ga0209417_1006576_pt1 | contig 11784 bp, 10 predicted proteins | sample RifGroF2_FD_184002 | JGI IMG/M metagenome (GOLD analysis project Ga0209417, IMG submission 184002) | Groundwater microbial communities from Rifle, Colorado, USA - Groundwater F2 (SPAdes) (version 2) | ecosystem: Environmental > Aquatic > Deep subsurface > Groundwater | place: Rifle, Colorado... | reverse complement strand
CTGATGAGGGATATTACAGCTTTACTGATGAGGGGAGAATTTAATTTCTCCCCAAGCTCATGATTTTGTTTGCAAAAGAGTAGGATATTATTGACCTCATTTCACAAAAAAAAGGTGTACCCCAAAGTGTGAAAGAAATAATCAATTCTTCTGTCAAGAATATAGGTTTTAACCGAATAATACTCACAAAATAAGAATCAATAACAAACCATTTCAAAAATATGAATAAATCAAACAAACTAAATCTGCTATACACTCGTGTGAGTTCACTGGATCAGAAAACGGACAGGCAGAGAATAAATGAAAATGAATTTAACCTGATTGTTGAGGACAAATGTTCTGGAGCCATTCATTTTTTTGAACGTGAAGGAGGAAAGCAGATTCTGAACTTGATTGAGAAGGGTGTAGTTCATACTTTAAATGTTATTACTATTGATAGGCTTGGAAGAAATCTTCGTGATATCTTGAATACCATTCATTTCTTTACTGAAAGGAAAATCCCGATTATATTCCTGAATCAAAATCTCAGGACAATCGACAATGACGGAAAAGAAAATTCAATAACAAAATTAATGATTAGCATCCTTGGAACTGTTGGCGAAATGGAACGAAACCAGATTCGAGAACGACAACTCGAAGGGATTAAGTTAGCAAAGGCAAGGGGTATTTATAAGGGTAGAATTACAGGCACATCGGAAGATACTTATAAATTTCTGAGCAAGCCCAAAAACAAGAAGGCACTTGAATACCTCAAAAAGGGATATAAACTCTCTGAGGCTGCTAAACTTGCTAATGTACACATTAACACAATGACGAAAATCAAGAAGCTTGCATTTCCCAATCAATAGATTTTTATTCTTCATACTTAAAACTTTCCATGTCTTTCACAATTTATTGACGGATTGTATTCATAAGACTCTGTTTACCTACTATTCAGAACATAAAATTTGCACACAAAACTATGTTATTTTTTGCTATATATAGTGATTCTTCTACTTGAGAATTACATCAATTTGACAAAACATAATAAAGTACATCCTAATCATAAACGCCAAAGAATTAAATGTATAAAAAACAATTAACTTTATCACAAAATGTTAATTATTTTTCATACATTTGAAAAATAATTTCTTAAACGAAAATCAACACTTTAAATATCGAATAATCTCAAAAAAATGTATGATTAATACACATATTTTCTTATCTAACTTAACTCATTGGTTTACAGATATAAATAAAATATAATCAAGTCGGATAAATTGGATGTATGAACAATAAGTTGCACATACAGGAAATTGAGTTGTTCATATTTAGGTGTTGTATGCAAGTGTAAAAAGACAAAACTCGATGCTTTGAAATAAAAGATTAATTAATAGAAAGAAAAATTTATTGATTTGGTGCTTCGTAAAAAGGTCAGTGCATATTGAGGGTAATTTATTTTGTTTTTTCTCTCCCCCCCGCAAAGACAAAAGAAACCCAACCGCACAAAACAACACATTTGCAAACCGCTGCAAGCCAGCCCTGCAATCCAAAGTTTGCAAAAGAGTTGTTTTTTTGCCTGCGCTACATTAGCTTAATCATTGTACATTTACATTTATGAAAGGTAAAACAGATAAAAAATTAGAACAAAAGAATATCAAACCAACCGCTATGCGCCAATTGGTTTACGAGATTTTAGAAAAACAAAAGAAAGCATTAAGCCTTTATGAAATAGAACAGCAGTTTGACAATGTTGAAAGGTCAACTATATTTCGTACGCTCAAGACGTTTCAGGACAACTACCTTATTCACAGCATTGACGATGGTACGGGAGCGGTAAAATATGCCTTGTGCGATGATGATTGTACCTGCAAACCCGATGACCTTCATATTCATTTTTTATGCAATAAATGCGGTCAAACTCACTGTATGAAAGACATGCCAGTTCCAAAGATGGATTTAGCAGAAGGCTTCTCGTTTGAAAATGCCAATTTTGTGGTAAAAGGAATTTGCCCTAATTGCCGATAAAACTTTGCAATACTGTTGCACGTACTTATTCAGTAGTTTTGTTACATAATTTTTAAAAGTTATGCTATGAAACAAACATTCACTATTCTATTACTTCTTTTTTCAACAGGTTTATTATTCGCACAAAACAAAATAACTTTTGAGGTAAAAGAAGAATCTGGCGAATCCTTAATTGGAGCAAGTGTAATTATTGAAGGAACGACGACAGGTACAATTACAAATAATGAGGGTTTTGCAAGATTGGAGAATTTACCCAATGGCGAAATAGAGTTTGTAATTTCTTTTGTCGGCTTTGAAGAAAAGGAAATTACTTTATCTTTTCCAGATGACAACAACAAAACGATTGAAGTTGAGCTGGAAGAAGGAGAAGAACTTGAAGAAGTTGTAATTGCAGCAACAAGGTCTTCCCGAACAATTCAGGATATTCCAACAAGAATTGAAGCAATTACAGGCGAAGAATTAGGCGAAAAAGCAGCTATGAACTCAACAAATATTGGCATGCTTTTAAGAGAAACCACAGGTGTGCATATGCAGCAAACCTCACTTAGTTCTGGAAATATGAGTATTCGCATTCAGGGTTTGGATGGTCGATACACACAAATATTAAAAGATGGAATGCCACTTTATGGTGGTTTCGCCGGTGGGTTATCTATTATGCAAATACCACCGCTTGACTTAAAGCAAGTTGAGCTAATTAAAGGGAGTAATTCTACTTTGTACGGTGGTGGAGCAATTGCAGGTTTGGTAAACCTTGTAACCATACGACCAGAAGAGGAAGCAAAGCTTGATGTTATGCTAAATCAAACAAGTGCTTTGGGTACAACTGGCAATTTGTTTTATGCGCAGAAATACGGAAAAGTTGGTCTTTCAGTTTATGGCTCAGCTAATAATCAAATCGCATTCGACCCCGACGAAGATGGTTTTTCAAATATGCCCAAAGCGCAAACTTTTAGTCTAAATCCAAAATTCTACTACTACTTCAATCCTAACACTGAATTAAGTTTAGGGTTAAACACTACCATCGATAATAGAACGGGTGGAGACATGGAAGTGATAAAGGGAAACACAAGTACTGAACATATTTTTTCCGAAGAAAATAAATCGGAACGTTATGCTACGCAATTAAGTTTTCGGAATACAACCGATGACAGAACATTCTCTTTTAAAAATAGTGTTTCCTATTTTGACAGAAAACTAAGTATTCCAGACTACCGATTCAGTGGAAATCAATTATCCAGTTTTACCGAAGCCATATACAATTTGCATAAAAACGATAATACAGAATGGCAATTGGGATTAAACCATTATCTCGAACAGTTTACAGAGACAGACGCTGACTCATATTCTGCAAGAGATTATACATAACACCTTTGGTGGCTTTATTCAAAACACTACCGATTTTAGTAAAAAACTTGGGTTAGAAACTGGCTTACGAACCGACTACAATGCTGACTATGGGACATTTGTGCTGCCACGTTTTTCATTGTTATTTAAACCTAACAATAAATTAAGTTCACGACTTGGCGGTGCTATGGGTTACAAGCTTCCTACAATTTTCACCGAAGATGCTGAGAGAATTTATTATCGGGATATTCAACCATTATCAAAAGACCTGGTAGATGCAGAAACTTCAATAGGAGGAAATTTCGATATAAATTACAAAACCGCATTGGGCGATGAAATGACTTTCTCAATCAACCAACTCTTCTGTTTGACTCAGCTAAAAAATGCATTGGTTTTACGGGAAGACGAAACAATGGGCATGGCCTATTTTGAAAGCGCTGATGGTAACATTTTAAGTTCAGGCTTTGAAACCAATATAAAACTAACATACGACGATTTTAAACTCTATTTAAACTACGCCTTTGTTAATACCGAATTACAATACGATAATATCAATAACCAGAAACCACTTACACCAAAGCACAATGCGGGTGCAGTATTATTCTATGAAATTGAAGAAAAATGGTCTGCTGGATATGAGGTTTATTACACTGGGAAACAGTTCGATAATTTATACAATCAAAAAACAGATTATTGGACAATGGGAATAATGATTATGCGACATTGGGAACGTTTATCTTTATTCGTGAATTTCGAGAACTTTACAAACGTTATGCAATCTGATTTTGAACCTTTGGTTTTGCCGCCAACAAATAATCCTACTTCCCCTGATATTTGGGCACCGGCTGATGGATTTGTATTTAATGGAGGAATAAAACTTAGATTATCAGGCGACAATGATTAAATCAGAATACCACATATCGAAAATGGATTGTCCATCCGAAGAAAACATGATTCGTATGAAGTTGGATGGAATAGAGGTTATCAGGAAATTGGAATTCGATATTGAAAATCGCAATCTTACTGTTTTTCATTCTCGGGAAGATGAAGAAATATTATCGCGTCTGGAATCATTAAACTTTGGAGCAAAACATACATATTCAAGTTCTATTGATGAAAAGGAAGTAACAATAGAAAGTTCCGATGTACAATCAAAACTGTTATGGACGATACTCATAATTAATTTTGGATTTTTCATAATTGAAATGACTACCGGACTTATTTCAAAGTCAATGGGTTTGGTGGCAGATTCTTTAGACATGTTAGCTGATTCTTTTGTATATGGATTAAGTCTTTGGGCAGTTGGTTCAACAGTTCTGAGAAAAAAGAAAGTTGCACGTTGGAGTGGTTATTTTCAATTATCCTTAGCCTTTTTAGGTATTATAGAAGTGGTAAGACGATTTATAGGTTCTGAAGAAATGCCAGACTACAGAATTATGATTGGAGTTTCAGTTTTAGCATTAACTGCCAATGCCATCTGTTTGTACCTACTCCAGAAATCGAAAAGTAAAGAAGCACACATGAAAGCCAGTATGATTTTTACTTCCAACGATGTAATAATAAATTCAGGAGTTATTTTAGCTGGTGTATTGGTGTTGCTGACCCAATCAAAATATCCTGATTTGATTGTTGGTTCTATTGTTTTTTTGATTGTATCTCAGGGTGCATTTAGAATATTGAAACTTGGGAAATGATAGCCATCCCTTTTTGTAAGCACATTGGCAAGTCGCTCAAAAAGCCGACCCACAAACCAAAACTTGCCAAAGAGTATGCCTGCCCCAACGCACGCCAGACAGAAACAGTGTAGCAAATTGAAAGAAAAATGACAGGAAAAATAGAACGCCAGCTGGTAATAAATAGCACTCTGAGCGGTCGGCACGACCCAGCAAGGAAGCATCGGTTGAACTGTATTCCTTCTTAGAAGGGACTCTATAAATTGATCGTTGGGAAAATAGGTATAATGGGAAAAGCGGCTTGATTTAGCATCCTGCTTTTGGGGAGCTTCCACACACACTTTTTATTTGTACCCAGAGTATTTAATCTGTATAACTACAATTCTCCAGTTTAAACCGAATTCTGAGTTTACCTTCAATATAATCAGAACTTATTATTTTAAACTGACCAATCTCTGAAGTGTTTTTTACATGTTCACCAATACATGCACATATATCAAAATCACCAACAGTAACCAATCTCAGAGTTTCACTTACATTTTCAGGAAGTTTGCTCAAATCAACATTAGCAGGAACATTATTTCTGTCAACAAATAATGTATTTACAGGAAGATTTCTTTCTATCTGAAAGTTTACTGCCGATTCAATCTCACTTATCTGTTCAGGAGTAACAGCTTCCTTCAAAAAATAGTCACATTTACTTTTTTTTCTCTCAATATGACTGCTTTTTGACCTGTCACATCCAAACATTCTTACCATCGTTTGATTAAGTAAATGTTCAGCTGTATGCATTGGTGGATATTCTTTTTTGTTGTGTTCGTTTAATTCCATTATGATAGGTGTTAGTTATTCAGATTAATTTTATTAATGTACAATAGTAATTGATTTTTTCTTTTCTATATGAGCGTTGACTGACCGGCTGCAGCCAAACATACGTACCATCGTTTGATTGAGTATGTGTTCTGCCGAATGCATGGGTCGATGGTAATCTTTCTTTGCCTCGTTTAAAATGATATCTTCCATATAATTGTTTTTTTTACAAAGATAAAAAATTAGTATTGAGTACAGACCAGGATTTTTAATATTTCAGAAATGTTAGTATATTTGAGCCCTCAATGATAAATTATTGTATATCACTCAACAAATAAACAGTAATTTTAAAATTTCAGACTTATTACTAAAAACTTAATTGACCCTTGGAAATTGTAATTATTATTGCACTTATTCTTCTCAATGGCATCTTCTCCATGTCTGAAATGTCATTGGTTTCATCACGAAAATTTAAACTTGAGACTGCTAAAAAGAAAGGGAGTAAGGGTGCGAAAACAGCATTGGAGCTTTCCGAAAATCCGTCAAAATTTTTATCTACCGTTCAGATTGGCATTACGCTGATTGGTATTTTACTCGGGGTTTACAGTGGTGAAAATTTGACCAATGATGTTGAATTATTTCTTTCGCAGTTTGAAATTTTCGCTTCATATTCTCACGAGATTGCCGTGGGTATTATTGTTATTTCAATCACTTATCTTTCTATCGTACTTGGCGAATTGTTCCCAAAACGACTGGGAATGACTTTCCCTGAAGCAATTGCCATCTATATGGCTAAACCGATGAAATTTTTATCAGTTCTGACTTCTCCTTTCGTGTGGTTGTTGACGACTTCTAATGATTTGATGCTGAAATTTTGGGGAATAAAAAGCTCCATAGAAAGCAAAGTTTCCGAAGAAGAAATCAAATCGATAATTAAGGAAAGCGCTGAAGGCGGTGAGATTCAGGATATAGAACAGGACATTGTGGAAAGGGTCTTCGAATTCGGCGACAGAAAAGTAAATTCCTTGTACACCCACAAAAACGATATCGTATTTCTTGATGAAACGGATGATTTGTTAACGGTTAGGCAAAAAATTTCGGCTGAAAAACATTCGGCATATCCAGTTTGTAAGGAAAACGACATAGATAAAATAGTAGGAATCGTATTGCTTAAAGACTTGTTTGCTGCATCGATTGAGGAAGATTTTGATCTGAAGGATTATGTGAAGGAGCCTCTTTATCTTACTGAAAGTACTTATGCTTATAAGTTACTCGAAAAGTTCAAAAACGAACGGATGCATTACGGCATTGTGGTGGATGAGTATGGCTCCACTCAGGGGATAGTTACGATGGATGATGTTGTTGATGCGATCATCGGTGACGTGACGGAGCATAATCAGGATGAATACCAGATTACGCCACGTGATGAGAACAGTTGGTTTGTTGACGGTCAGTATTCTTTCATGGAATTCTTACACTATTTTGACATTGAACAGGAAGAAGCGTTCAATGGTGATTTTGTTACCATTGCCGGATATTTCATCCATAAACTGGAAATTCTTCCTGATATCGGCGATACCTTGAACATCGATTCCTACAAACTGGAAGTTATAGATAAAGATGGGCAGCGGATTGATAAGATTTTAGTGACGAAAATTAATTAAACTACATATCATTCATCGATAAACCCTTGTAAATTACTTGAAAATCGCCTAATTCACCAGACGAATTAAAGAAATTTACGCTTTTTCTTTTCAAAGTTTCAATATCAATATTAGCTGCATTCCTTTTTACTTCAACAATCTCAGCTTTCTTATTAATTTCATCAACGACTATCAGGTCAATTTCATTTTCACCCTTTCTGTCCCAAAAACCTCCAATGCGGGTAATATTTTTTTGTTCAATGTAATGCAACCTAAAATAACGTTCCAACATTTTTCCGCTAAAAGTTTTGTAATCACGGGTAATAATTTCCCGCAACTTGTCGTAACCTCCAATTTCAACAATGTAACTATATTTAAAAACAAACCGGAACCAAAAAGACAAAAAGTTATCTTCTATGGTATAACGTACATTTTTTGTTTCAACCTTTGAAAATATTGGCAACATCTTCGAAATAATACTATAATCGTGCTCCAATTTGGTCAAATATCCGCCAATCTCACGATGTACAACAGCTTCAATTTTAGCTCTGGTATTCTCACCTCTTGCAATACATGAAAGAATACTAAAATAGATAGCATACTCTTTTCCAAATTCTTCAATAAGAATATTTTTACCTTCATGAATAAATGTGGAATCTTCTTTGATAATGAAATCCAACATTAAATTTAAAGTAGTTGCACCATTATCCATCAACAGTTGAACATATTTTGCAACACCACCTGTAAAGGTGTAAAGAGCCAATAAATCTTCTGACGAATAGTTTTCATGATAGTCACTAAGGATTTCTTTTAATACTTTCGTTTCAAAAGGATGTAATCGTATCATCTCAGTGGCTCTTCCAAAAAGCGGTTCTTTTGAGTTTTTGAAAATTTTATGCATTAATGAGTAAACCGAACCACTTAATAATAAATTAATTTTGCTTTTATCTTTGTGTAAGTCCCAGTGGTGTTGCATATCACTATAAACCGAAGCCGTAATATTGTAGAACTCCTGAAATTCGTCAATAATCAGGTTGAAAGGTTGATCTTTTGAAAGTATCATCAAATACTCAAAAAGTTTTCCAAAGCTGGTAATTTCACCCAAAATGGGGATTTGTAATTTATTAGATATCTCCTGTTGAAAATCCTGACACAATAAGACCTCGGATTTACGAGCAACAAAAAAGTACAAAGTTGGTTGCCCCTCTGTTGCTTTAAGCAATAGTTGAGTTTTACCTGTACGCCTGCGACCTGTTATTACAGTCATTTGCGCAAATTGCAGTGAACGATTCTGGATTTCCAAAAGTCTTTTAATCTCCTTTTCCCTATTATAGAATTTCATTTTTCTAATAATTATATTGATGAGTAGATAATTTTAGAAATGAACAGTTCCGAAACGAACGTTTCGGAACTGCAAAGATATAAATAATTTCATATAATCAAACTTCTTAAATTAACGTGAGTTCGATATAAAAATTAAAATAAAACGAGTTGATTTTGGTCAACAAATTCAACATTAATAGATGGTTTCTTTGGCAAAAAGCTGTAAGCGAGCAGTCCGGCCACAAGATTTGAAATGAAATTGGTAAAAGACCGATGCCTTGTATGTTCAATCTGGCAGATGTTTTTGAGTTCATCATTGACCGTTTCAATAATGGCTCTTTTTCGCAGATAGATCCTGTCTTGCAAAGGTATTTCGCCTCCTTTCATATTATTTCTCATTTTGGTGACAAAATGAATTCCATCAACAAACAATATATCTCGGAGTGTTTGTGAAATATAACCTCTATCGGCATATAATTTTCCAGACACCTTTTCAATAAACGATTCATATTGAAGCGGTTCCCGGTCATCGACATTTCCCTGAGTGATAACAAAACTAAGGATTTCTCCTTTGTCATTAATAATCAGGTGAAGTTTAAAACCAAAGAACCAACCAAGAGTTCCCTTGCCTTTTGTGGCAATTCCAGAGAAAACCTTATGAATTTTCTCTCTCTTGATGTGACATGCTTTTATGGTGGTTGAGTCAACAAAACTGATTCCGGTACATTGACCCATCCTACACAGTTTAAGAAAAATAACCAGAGGAAAAACAGCTTGCTGTTGTAACTCAACAAATCGATTATAGGAAACCAAACGTGGAAACTCCCCATTGAGATGTTGCTTTATATAAAACACATAGTAATGTTTCAGATTTCTGAATCCTCCCAAATGAAAGGAGATCAGAATTGTCATTACCTCACTGTGTGACAGCCTGTTTGGCTTATTCCTGGTCTTTGTGCCGCACTCGGCAACCAAAATATGTTTTTTGTGTGATTTGTCAAATTCTTTTGAAAAATCATCGCATAAATAAAAAATTTCAGTAATTTCGTCAACGGTTAGCATAGTGATGAATTTTAGTTATTTATTTGTATTTCAACACTATAAAGATAATAATTATCTCGGAATTATGCTAACCTTTTTTGCTTTTTCTTATATCGAACTCACGTTAATTTAAGACATTCTTCGGTACAATGGAAAGGATTTCATACTTCCTTTATTTTCTGAAGTGTATCACTTCTTAATTGTTTCCGACAATGGACGCAAGTTAACCATTATTAATCCGTTTATCATTGATCAGCTCAGGGATGATTCGGGAAAAGAATTTATCCGATTAACTTATCTCGAAGCAGGATTTAAGAACGTTATTATCACAATAAGAAAAAACAAAAGTTTGTACATAACAAAATCAAATTGCTTCAATTCTTGTCATGTACAAACTCTATAATTCTAACTCGGACCGCAACCTGATATTCGGGTTGAAACTTTTTAGTTAGTTACTTATTTCATCAGTTTCTTAGAATAAACATTTCCACCGGCATAAGCCTTAACAATATATAAACCGGAAACAAGAGCTTCAGTATTCAGTGTGTATGGGTTTACACTTTCATTTATTACTTTTGATCCCTGAACATTGTAAATCTCAACCTTTTCGAGATTTTTTACTTTGTTGTCGATCTGAATTACATTGCTGAATGGATTCGGATAAGCATTAAACAAATCATTCTTAACTGTTTCAACTCCTGAAGTTACAGCAGGATAAAAGAACCATCCTGAAGATTTTGTTGTACTTGCGTAAGCGTTAAACCAAATTGGTATAAAAGCAGTACTACCACCAATATTTAATAAACTTATTGTGGGAGACACCGACTCATTTTCCAGATAAAACTGACCAAGAACAGGAATTTCATTTGTAAACTTGGCTAGATCCTTTAATTCCTGTGAGGTCCCCATCTTTAGCTGCATCCCCTGAGCCGACAATGTAACCGGAGGATTAGTAGCACCGGCATCATTAGAAAAGCTTATTTGTTGATTGCCAATTTTGCTTACAATATAAACATACTTGTGAGTACCGTCATTTGAAGTCGGAGCTTGTTCCAACCGCCACATATATTTATCATTTTGGGTTTCGGCTGTAATACCTGCATCAATCTTATCACTTCCAAGGGTGGTACCATCCCAATACATATAACGATTTTTACGCTGCTCCTGAGCCGGCAACGGATAATTACTCGTCATCATGTTATACCAAACAGGGGTTTCGGCTGTACTAATTACCGGAAAATCGGTAAGATAACCTTCAGGCATCCCTGAGACTTGCGCTTTCAAATCAGTTGTAATAACCGTTAGCATCATAAATGCAAAAGCAAGAAAAAAAGAATAATGTTTTTTCATATTATTAATTTACGGCCCTGGATTTTGTTATATTTTAAAAGATGAGGATGATAAGCAGCCGGGCCTGTTATACTGTTTTTTATCCAAACACCTTTTTTTGAATTATAAAGCGAGAACCTTTTGATTGAATACAATGCCTTTTTGAGCAAGGCTAACGACATAAGCACCTTTCGAAACCGGAATAGTGATTTTTTCGTTCACCACCGGCTTATTTGCTATTATCCTTCCTGTTATATCATACATGGTCAACGAAAAAACACCTGAACCTTCCACATTGATCTGTTGCTGTTCGCCGAAAACCCTGAAATTATTGCTAACTTCCCGGGGATGAAACCCGAGATTGATATTTGATCTTTTAAGCACCGGATATTCGTTTTCATTAATAATCCATGTACTCGTAAAATCCCACGACAAATTATCGGCATAGAATTGTCCTGTTTTAAATACATTGCTGTCGTGATAATTAATAACACCCTCGGGAATTTCGCCTCCCCGCCCTTTGTCTGTAGCATTCAAATAGTTCAACAATATCCCCGAGCGGGCATATACTTTGTCGAACAATTCGAAATCAGCATAAGTGGGTCCGCGACGGC
>Ga0209417_1006574_pt1 | contig 11788 bp, 6 predicted proteins | sample RifGroF2_FD_184002 | JGI IMG/M metagenome (GOLD analysis project Ga0209417, IMG submission 184002) | Groundwater microbial communities from Rifle, Colorado, USA - Groundwater F2 (SPAdes) (version 2) | ecosystem: Environmental > Aquatic > Deep subsurface > Groundwater | place: Rifle, Colorado... | reverse complement strand
GGATTAAAGATTATTTTGACTTTACTCTAAAACTTACAGGTTCTAAACTTTTCTTCGAATATGAAATAATTGAAATATCAGACGGAATTGAATTAAAATACGATGATTTTGAATTGTCGGTCCACCTTTTAAACCACAGGCTTGAGAGCTACGGGTACAGACTGAAATTCAATGACATCCCCGGTAATCTGATACCTGAAAAGCTCGAAAGTTTCGGATTGTCCGAAGGTCCCGTATGCGGCCGACTTAAAGCCGGAGAAGTAATTCAGCTTGATGACGGCAGAAAAGTTACCTTAAAAGATGTCGCGACCGAAAACAAACGCGGGCAGATCATAGCCTTCACCGGGGACACCTATGTCTGTAAAGGCATATACAAATGCATAGACAATGCAGATCTCGCGATCATCGAATCGACTTTTTTGGAGCATGAAAAATCAAGAGCAGAGGAAAGAACGCATCTCACGGCTCAGCTGGCCGGAAATGTTGCTGAAAGAAGCGGTGTAAAAGAGCTTCTACTCTATCATTTCAGTGCGTCATATCCGGTAATTGACGAATTCAGAACGGAATGCGCGGAAAAATTTTCAGGCACTATCCACTTGGCAGACGATCTAAATGTAATTGAAATAAATTAAAGGGCACCAAAATGAAAGACTACAAGAAGGAATTTATCAGTTTTCTGATCGAAAACAAATCGCTCAAGTTCGGTGAATTCACGCTTAAATCAGGCAGGCTTTCGCCTTATTTTCTTAATACCGGCATGCTGTACTCGGGAGCTGCTGTTAACAAGCTTGGAAAATTTTATGCAGAAACAATAGTTGACAGAGTTAAGGAAGATTATAATGTGGTATTCGGGCCGGCATACAAAGGGATACCTCTTGCTGTCTCCTGCGCCTCTTCCCTGTTCGCCGAATTCGGAATAAATAAAGACTATTCTTTCAACAGAAAGGAATCTAAAGACCACGGCGATGCTTCAGGGATCATTGTAGGCAAGCCGTTAACGAAAGACGACAGGATAATTCTGATAGACGATGTGATCACAGCGGGCACGGCCATAAGGGAAACGATAGACATTCTGGCTACTGTCGGAGCTCCGAAGATCGTTTCAGTCGTCGTATCGGTTGACAGGATGGAAAAAGGTAAAGGCGAGCTCTCAGCTATACAGGAACTTAAGAACAGCCTCGGCATCGAATTCTACCCCATCGTCAACATAATCGAGATAATGGAATACTTAAAAACCGAGAAAGTCGTCGGCGAAGATGTAATATCAAAAATGACAGCCTACAGAAAAGAATACGGTGTTGAATAAATACAAGGAATGAAATGGAATACAGATTATATATTTTTCTGATCAATTATAAATATCTTCTCGATGTTTATAAAAAAGATCTTGAGGTTCAGTTCGGAAATATAAGCGACCTTCTGATTAACGAGTTAAAATTATCCGGATACGAAATAACGGAACACGATAACAGGTCTCTTTCATTCAGGTCACCGGCTATTAATGATTTTAAAACCGTTTTCAAAATGGCAAAAGATACCGAAAATGTCGTAACCAGGCTTAAATCTCTTCTAAAGGAGTTTGAGGGCGAACTTTTTATTAAGATCGGTATCATTACGCTTGAGGAGGCTGATAAAAGGCATGCTTTCAGATGGTCATTTTCTTATGATGACATAAAAACGCTTCCGAATATCCTGCTCACAGATAAAGCGGCTTTCTCGGTAATAGAGAATTTCGATGTGACTTTTACCGGCCTTAAAAACATCTGGACAACAACAGGAATTGAGGTAAGCAGGTCTCAGAGAATAAGAAAGATATATTTCAACAGAGAAGAAGAGAATGATATTGCAGATTTTATAACCGGTGAAACCGATGAGCAGCTTCTTTTCGTTTACGGCGATATAGGTTCAGGAAAAACAGGCATAATAAATGAGGTTGTAAAAAGCTCTGACGCCAAAAATATAATTCATCTTAGAGAAAAGAAACATTCGACAAGGGAATTTAAAACCGTTCACGATCTGATGTACAAAATAATGTTCGTGAATAAATTCGGAGAGATATCAGCACTTGAAGAGGTGATGTCCGCTATAGAGAATTCAAGCCTGCCTGCACTGAACAGGGACAATCTGATCTACTTGTTCCGCAGCCTTTACGGTGACACTCCAGAAGACCGCGAAATCGCTTTTACCTACGGGCAGTACAGGAATAACCTGAAAACCGCGCTTGATGACTGCTTAAAAATAACTCCCAGGAAATCGGTCGTGATCATTGACGACCACCAGTGGATGAGCAGGAACTGCGAAGAGATGCTTCTTTCTCTTCTTGACAACCCGGACAATAAAATAAAAATGATACTGGTTTCCGACGACAAGAATAATTCCAACAATATAAAGCACAGGATAAAATTTTTGCGTATATCCGAGATCAATAAAGTGCAGATATCCAGATTTCTTCAGATGGCATATCCCCATACAAAGATCGCGGGTAAGACGGCGGATATGATCCATAAAGTTACAGAAGGTAATCTATACACTGTCATTTCTTTTGTTCAGTTCCTGATAGCCAAGGACGCCATAACGGTAAAAGACGGCAAGGTTGAACTTGATATTCCAAAAACCCTTGCGGTACCGGAAAATCTCTCGGAAATATTTGCCGACAAGATCAGTTCTCTATCGGAAAACGCCCTGACGATCCTCAAGATCCTTTCAATTATCGGTGAACACTTCTATTACAGCGATCTCGACTGGCTGCTGCATACTTTGAATTATCCCTACGATGAAACACTCGCTTTAAACGAGCTTGAAGAGAAAGGGGTGATCGAGAACCGTGGCGATCATTATGTGATAAGTGAACCTTCTATAATGAACGATATATATAAAACCGTAAAGGATGCGAACAGAAAGCTGATCCACAAACTTCTCGCGGAACTTTTTGAAACTAAAGGGTACGACGATTTCGGATTTAAGGTGTTCTTTCACCTATACAGGTCTGATGATCATGAGAAACTGTTCGCGGTACTTCCGGAACTTGTTAAAAGCACTCATTCAAAACTTCACTTTAACGCGCTTCGCAACATGCTCGAGATCTCGGACAAACTCCTGTTCAGGTTATGCATGAAGGAAAACACTCTGCCGTCTGATCTCTGGCTGAAAAACCTGATAAGCACAAAATGGCTTTTTGATGAGCATGAACCCATTGACAGCATCAAAAGATTCGAAAAAGCTATAGATTACCTTGTAAAGATCGGAAAAAGCGAATTGTCTGCAGAGCTTCATGAGATACTGCTTTCATTCTATATTGAATCCGAAAAGCTGAAAAAAGCCGAGAATTATATAAAATCAGGTCTGGAAATAACAGAAGCTTCAAATCTGACCGAAAACAATCTGAATATTTTGACCCTTAAGGCATCGATCAAAATAAGAACCGGAAATATGGCCGAAGCCGCCGCCGAATTCGCGGTCATAGAAGAAAAGAGACATGCCGCCGGGAAAATAACACAGGACGATCCCTACATTTATCTCAAAGCCATGGTCTTTAATTTTAACAATGAGCCGAAACAGGCTCTCGACATTTTAAAAGAAATGCTCGATAAATATTCATTCGAACTTAATTTTTCCAGGATCAATTCGATATTAAAACTTCTTATCGAACTTTCAATAAAGTCCAGAGACTACAAGTCTGCGGAAGAGTACTGCAAATTCATGCTCAATTCAGGTAAAAGCCATAAAAACGATCAGAATACTACAACCGGAAATATACTTCTCGCGAGATTGTACAGCTACCAGAATAAATTTCTTCAGTCGATCTCGATGCTTGAATCCGTAACGGACTCGGTGAAAAATGAAGATCTTTATTTTTCGGCAGTTTACCCGCTGGGATCTATCTATCAGTTCTACGAAGAAAAAGAGATGGCTTTTAAAGTATTTTCAAAAGCGCTTCTCAAATTCAAAGACCCAAAATCACATAAGCATTATATGATAATAATGAAGCTTGCCCTGATGTCTGCTTATGCCGGAGAGTACGGTCCGGCTTTAGAGTTTTTGAAGCAGTCAAAATACGCTGAAGGCAGCATGTCCGAAATTTTACGCTCTGTGGTCAGATTCTGCGCTGAAAAGGCTGAAGATAAGGAACTCGACAGGATACTTGACGGGATTTATAAATATGATCACAGAAAAGAACCGGATCTTGCTTTCGAGACGGAGCTTATCCTGCTAAAGTCGATATTAGGCAAAAGAAAGTTCCTTAAATGCAAAGAGCTGAACGAGTTTATGAACAGTCAGGCTGCGAATGTAGAGGACTTCAATCTTGTTCTTGAATATCAGAAGGTGAGCAAAAATATCGGAAGAAATACCGCCAAAGCGAAAAAGAACATACCGAACATCCGGAAAGTCAGCCCTTCCGTCAAAAAGAGGGTAAAGAACAGACGAAGCAATTAAAGGAGATCTTTTATGGCGAACAATGACTATTTTAAAGTTGAAGGCGGAAAGAAATTATCAGGCACGATAATTGCGTCGGGCAATAAGAACGAAGCGCTTCCCGCTATAGCTGCCGCGCTGCTCACGGAAGATGAAGTTTCGATAGACAATATTCCTGATATATTGGATACCAGGCACATGATCGAAATAGCCGCCGATCTGGGTGTTAAAGTCAGGAAAATTTCTAAGAACCATTACTCCTTTAAAGCGGACAAGATCATAAAAAACCAGATCGACCCCGCCATGTCATCAAAAATAAGAAGTTCGCTGTTATTTCTTGCCCCGATGCTTTTGAGGAAAGGTTCAGTACCTCTCCCCGACTCCGGCGGCGACAAGATAGGTAAAAGAAGAATAGATTCTCATCTTTTCGCTTTCATCAAGCTCGGCGTTGTGATAAATGACGACGGAAAAGCCTGCACTCTTACCGCAAAAAAGCTTAAAGGCGCAGATTTTCTTCTTGATGAAGCTTCGGTCATGGCCACGGAGAACGCGGTCATGCTGGCTGTACTCGTGCCGGGAACCACATCAATTTATAACGCGGCGTGCGAACCGCATGTGCAGAATCTGTGCATAATGCTGAACAATATGGGCGCGGACATATCAGGCATCGGAACGAATAAAATTATTATAAAAGGCGTTAAGAAACTTCACGGTACAAAACACAGGATTCTGCCGGATCATATCGAAACGGGATCTTTCATGGGCTTGGCAGCCGTAATAGGCGGCGGAGTAACGATAAAAGATTCATACACGCCGCACATGGAAATAATTTTTCCCGCATTCAGGAAGCTCGGGATCAGTTACGAGGTGCACGGAAAGGACATATTCATTCCCGGAAACCAGAAACCGAAGATCGAAGACGATTTCGGCGGAAGCATTCCGTCAATATCTGACCAGCCGTGGCCGTCCTTCCCCGCCGACCTTACCAGCATCATGGTGGTGGCGTCGGTATTTTCAAAGGGAACTATAATTATCCATGAAAAAATGTTCGAAGGCAGATTGTTCTTCGTTGATTCCCTTATCAGAATGGGAGCGAAAGTCGTTCTATGCGATCCGCACAGAGTTGTTGTTTCCGGCCCCGGTAAACTTAAGCCGGTCGAGTTATCATCCCCGGACATCAGGGCGGGAATGGCGCTATTAATTGCGGCATTAACGGCAAAAGGAACTACGGTTATTAAAAATATAAAGCAGATCGACAGAGGCTATCAGGATATTGAAATTAAACTGAAAGCAATCGGAGCCGATATCACAAGAGTAGTTAAAGATTAAATGAGTTTTCTAAATATATTACTTACTGCTGCAGGGATAAGCCTGATCATTTCAGGATACACCATGCTGAAATATATCAGAAGCGCAAAAAAAGAACATACGCTTATAGTTTTCGATCATATCACTGAATGGTACGAACTTGTCAGAGACGAGAAGCACGGCAGAAAAATATCCGCGCTTGAAAAAGAGATAGACAGGCTTTTCGAGAAGAAGGTGATCAAAACCTCGGTACTTAATTTTACGGATAGATTTATAGAAAAATATTTTACTCATATATATCTTAAATATTCAACGGACACGACTCTTTCTGAATTTGAAAAATTATCCGGTATCAACCTCAAAAAGAGTCAGCAGAGCCTCAAGATCCTGTCGCTGACCTACGGGCACAACTTTACTCCAGCTAATTATTCATATCTCAATTACTGGTACATCCTGAGAGGAAATCACAGGATGTATGACGGCGGAAAAACTGATCACGATGGCAAAACATACACCTGGGACGATATCGAAAGACCGTATAAGATACTTGAATTCTATTTTAACAAAAGCACTGAATAGCGACCTTTATTTCAAACTTTCTCCAGTTTTCTTAATAATTCCATATTCTCCTTATTTTCTACCGGAATTTAAAAGCTCCAAATGTCTACTATCCGTCAATGATTTCATCTGAGAGATCGCTATTTGATTTAATTGAGCAAGTCTTTCAGGCTGCTTCAATCTCTGTCTGATAAATACTGAGTTTATGCTTTCAAGATTGGATAGAACTACAAGCTGGATCAACTCTGCATAATCACGAATATTACCTTCACTATCCGGATTTCTTTTTCTCCATTGATGAGCTGTCATTCCAAATAATGCAGCATTTAACAGATCAGCCTCACTTGCGTAAACATAATTTATCTGTTCTTTTGATAATTCTGGCGGAATTAAATTTTCTTTTACAGCATCTGTGTGTCTGCGGTAGTTGATCTTTGATATCGTCCTCTGAATGTTCCATCCGAGCTTAAGGCGATCGCTTTCTATTTCTTTCAGCCTTTTAAACTCTTTGATCAAATATATTTTAAATTCAGGACTTATCCACATTCCAAATTCAAAGGCTATATCAACATGCGCAAATGTCCCTCCATAACGACCGGCTGACGCTCTGATACCTTTCGCATTTGTTCTTTCCGCCCATTCTTTTACACTGATCTTGAAACTGTTTAAACCAGCCATACTTTTAATTATGGCGAATTCGCCCCAATTAAAAACCGGATTATGAACACGCTCCCAAATACCCAGAAATTCGAGTGTATTCCTATTCCTGAGCCAATCGGAGATAAAAAACTCACCGTCTTTAGCTTTGAGCATATCAGTCAATGAGATATAATCTCCATCATTTTCGGTAACAACAGAGATCACTCTCCCCTGCACTTCTATCTTTCCGTTCTTCATTTTCCACTCCTTTACAATTACTTTTTAAAGCAATATAAAAGAGTTGAGTGTCATCTAGTGAACCTCAAGTATAAAATATTAAATATTTCTTAGAAATTTATTGAGTAGATTACAAACTCTGCAGCACAATCAGCGCGACGATAACTCTTTACATACTTTCCGTCGAACTCATACAACCGCTTGCCCGACGAATAATCCTTGATATAACTCTCCGCAAAAACGCTGCTGCAGAAGAACAGTGCCGTCATGATCAACATCATACTTTTCATATTGAGCTCCGTGCTTTGTTGGTTATATTTCTCTCGTTTCAGCTTTTTCTTTGCCTATAAAGAAAAGATATTTTCTTACAGATTTGTCCGGATATATCTTTGAAAGCGCATCGGCATAAATGTTCACCTGATGCTTGTACTTAGCGACAAGCTCGCTTTCCGGAAATTTATTCAGGTATGTTTTGTAGTCAAGAACAATGATCTCGTTATTGCAGATCATAACAAGGTCAATGTAGCCCTGAAGATTCTTTTTTGTATCCACGATGTTCTTTTCGCACAGAATATGCCCGCATTCGGCGTATTTTTTAAAAAGCGGTTCAGCTTTAATATTTTCGATCATTTTCTGAACTGTTTTGAGATTGACCGAATTGCTTTCGGTATCAGTCTTTTTGAATTCTTTCAGCTCTGTTTCAAGTTGAAATTCAGGTTTAAAAAGTAATGATATTTTTTTACTCATGAACAGGTGTACAAAATTACCTGTATCTATGGCTGTCGTATTTCCTTTCTCATGCGCGACTTCATCATCTTTGTGAGACAGCCCCGTAGCTGAATCTATTTTATTGCCTTTAGCCTCAAATGCCGCATCATAAAATTTCTCGGCATGATATTTATTTTCACTGCCTGCTCCGGTTTCAAAATACCCGTTCAGATCGAATTCGCTGATGTCCTTCTGAATATAGCTGAATCCTTCAATTTTTCCGTTATTGTCTAGACCGAATTTATTCAGGTATTTTGCCCAGCCTGTGACTTTATCTTCTTCATAACTGCCGTCGCTTTCATTTCTTGTCTGAATTACAACAGTCAGAGAATTCTTTGCCCTCGTAAGCGCGACATAAAGCAGATTGGCTCTTTCGGCGGCATCAAAATCCTTATTTTTGAATTTGATATATTCGTTTTTGAAATAATTGCGCCCGTTCATGCCTGTAGCAGATTTAAAGCCCGTCATGGAGAAATCAATGTAATTGCTGTCTTTCTCCCATAAATTAAGATAATTGAAGGTAGAGGTCTGATTCTTATCGTACTCGTCAACATTAGCCAGTATCAGATTCTCAAATTCAAGGCCCTTTGCGCTGTGGACGGTCATAATGGTCACCGCGTCCGGCTTTTGGACTACGACACCCGCGGAATTTTTCCTGATGCTCTTTTCTAATTCTGTGAGAAACCTTTCCCGGTCGTTCTCAGATTCTGTTAGCAGACCGAGCAGGTTTTCGATAAGAATCTCGATGTTGGCAAGCTTTGTTTCGTAGTCCGGAAACGATGCGAGATAATTCCTGTATATTTCATGGGTGAATATTTTATAAATGACACAGATCAGCGGATCGCCTTCTTTTATGCTTTGAAGCAATCTGTCAGATCCCTGTAAGAATTCGATCTCTGCCGGGTTAATCACTTTCATAGCTGTCTTGAGAATATTGATAAATTCAGCAACTTCCTTGAGAATAAACAGATCGCGCTTCAGTATGAGCGTATAGGGAATGTTCTTCTTCCTGAAAGCCTCGGTTATAAATCCGATGTGGTTATATTTGCGTATAAGTACAGCCCAATCCCCGAAGTTTCTGCCGTTATCGCAGTTCTTCAGTATTGTGTCAGCTACGAATGCAGCTTCAGCCATCTTGCTGATCATGCCCATCTGAGATTGTGTAAGCTCATAGGATTCATCGGCTTTTACAAGATCTTTTGTGCCTGCACTGTTGATATTGACAAAATTTACGGATGACGGGTACCTGCTGACTTTCCCTTCAGGCGTTTTTGAAAGCTCGTTCTTGTCTTTGATGATATTGTAGCCGTTCGCTGCCGACGGCGAAAAAACCGAGTTATTAAAATCTACTATCTGCGGAGACGATCTAAAGTTGTCGCTGAAGTGAAGAACTCTAAACTTCTCCAAGTATTTTTCGAATATCTGAACATCGCACTGCTGGAATCTGTAGATCGACTGCTTTCTGTCGCCGACGAGGAAATATCTATTTTCGGGAGTTTTCAGTTTTTCCAGTATTTTATCCTGAAGCCAGTTGGTATCCTGGAATTCGTCCACGAGTATATATTTAAACCTTTTGTGAAGTTCACTTCTCACATCCTCATCTTTAAGCATTTCAAGAAAGTGCAGATGAAGATCGTTCTGCTCCAAAAGTCCTTTTGAAGCTTTATATTCCGAAATATAGCTGTTTAAAGCTGATATAATCCCGAAAACAGCCTTCTTGATCATCCATTCATTTCCGTTCAGGCTGAAATCAACCGATTTTTTGTTGATATATTCATAAGCCTGAGTTTCAGTCAGTTCAGTCACGATCTCTCTGAGCTCTGGAAATTTTTTCTCGGAAAGAATGCTTTTATAGGTAAAATCCTGATCTGCCGATATTTTTTCTTTCAGGCTTGAGAGTTTTTCATTTTGACCGGATGAACCGATCTCTTCTTCCAGCATGGCTATGGCCTGTTTTTTCAGTTCAATATAATCTGAAGCTTCCTTTCTGAATCTCTCTTCGATCTGCTTTATATAATTATCAAGCGGAACCAGCCATTGATCCTGTTCAAGCTCTCTGCCGCTGAGTTTCATTTCTGCGTACAGGCTGAGAATGTCGGGTATGAATCCGCCCTCGAAATCGCCTGAATAAACAAGATGTCTTGATGTCAGCCATTCGTTGAATACTGCGTATTCTTCTCCGTTCAGGCTGTCTGATACTATCGCCTGAAAACCGTTGTCAAATTCCTTTTTCAGAAATTTTACTGATTCCTCGCTGATCCTGTAATCGTCGGACAAGTCCTGAGCAACATCGTAGTTTTTCAGCCTCTCGCTTGAATATCCGTAGTCCGAAATGAACTTGTTGCAGAATGAGTGGAAGGTTGATATCAGGTTGTTCTCGTAAAATCCGTCCCTTATTGTTATCAGCTTCGCTTTTTTCTTCCCATCAATCCTGTACTTTTCAGGATCTGCACCGAGATCTGTTACGAAAAAGAACCCGCTCTCGATCACATCGTTCAATTTTGAATATATCCTCTTCTGCATCTCTCCCGCGGCTTTCTTTGTGAAAGTGATGCAGACTATGTCTTCGGTATCCGCATCGTGATTTACGAGCATATTAACGTACCTGGATGAAAGAACTTCGGTCTTTCCGGCTCCCGCTCCGGCAGAGATGATCATATTCTCATTTAAATTAACCGCTTTTTCCTTATCGCCGGAGAAAATTATAAATCTTTTCGTTTTTTTAATTCCGGAAGTCTTTAAAACGGTTGGTGCAGAATATTGAACGAACTGTTTTTCAGCCTTGTCTGAAGATCTGAATGTTTCAATATTCTTCCTGTCGAATTTTGACTGTTCGTTATCCGGGCATGATGCCGCCAGGGAACAGTATTCGCAGCCTGAATTAGGCAGCGATGAAAAATGTTTAAGATCGTTCAGCCTTTCGGTTAATATCTTCTCAAAGTGGCTAAAGTTTTGTTCCTGACTAGAAAGTATATACGGCTTATTCGATGAAATATAATCAGCCGTCACGGCCGCATCTTTACCTATTGCATTAAAATAGTCATCAGACAGTATCGTGCAGTCTCTGTTGTTACCGTCGTTTAGAACATTGAAGCTGACGCCGCCGTTATTTTTCAGCCGCCTTGAAACAGCCTCTCTATAGATCAGTATCTGAACTTTCTGATAATTTAATATTTCATCCTCAAACTCTTCGAATTTTTTCGTTGATTTTATATCAAATATACGCACATTGCCTGCTCTGTCAACGAACATAAAATCAATATATGCTTCTCGGATCCTGATCTCAGGGTCTTCCGAAACAACAAAGCTGCCGAATTTTACCTCGGTAGAAAAAGTATTCGTAACTTCGGCAGTAGTTTCTCCCATTGTGATGATCAGTCTGGCTATAAAGCCGATGATCTCGTATTTCTGCTTTTCATAAGCGAAATAGCCGTACGGATCATTCTCGGTCTGGATCATTAAATATTTTTCTATTTCGGCATCAGCACCTGATGCCCTGATCTTATCCCGAAGAATAATATAGGCATCACCGAATTTTTCATTTTCAAGACCAGACCAGTAGAATTCGCAGAATTCTTTATATCTTTCGTTAGCAATCTTGTCAATTCCTTTATTTGAACTCAATATTCCGGTTACAAATGAATAATCTGATCCTGTCAGAAGATCTTTCCCCTTATAATGCCTGAGAAAAGATTCTGTAGTATTATGGAAGAAATTTCCTTTTGTATAAGGCATCTGCGATTCTATTTGATCGTAGCTCAGATTTAGATCATGAACATGTTTTGCAGGGCATGACATGAAGCTCTCGACCTTTGAAGGCGATACGAGATATTTTTCGATGTTTCCTTCACGCAGAGCTATCGTG
>Ga0209417_1006573_pt1 | contig 11789 bp, 10 predicted proteins | sample RifGroF2_FD_184002 | JGI IMG/M metagenome (GOLD analysis project Ga0209417, IMG submission 184002) | Groundwater microbial communities from Rifle, Colorado, USA - Groundwater F2 (SPAdes) (version 2) | ecosystem: Environmental > Aquatic > Deep subsurface > Groundwater | place: Rifle, Colorado... | reverse complement strand
TTCTTTCTGACACCCCGTTTTATCCTGAAAAATGTTCGCCGTCTGGGTTCTCTGGACTCACTAAAAGCCATGTTCAGGAAGCTCTTTTAGAGATGAAAATGTATTTTTCTCCGTGTTCTCAGCGACCTCTGTGGCAAAGGTGTATTTCAGATGAAATTTTCTATCCTAGTTCCAGCGTATAACGAAGAACAATCTATCTCTTCCTGTCTGAATTCCCTTATTTCTGTTGTCTATGACGATAAAGAGATTATTGTTATTGATGATGCTTCCACTGATCGTACGATTCAGGCAATTGAAAAATTTCTGGATAAAGGTGTAATCTTGGTCATGCGAGAAAAGAACGGTGGAAGAGCCGCTGCCTTAAACTCCGGGTTACAGCGGGCTACTGGCGATGTTATTATCACAACGGATGCCGATACTGTAACGCCTTCAGATTGGTTACAAAGGTTTAAATCGTGTTTTGAGCAGCAGGACGTCGTTGCAGTGGGAGGGGCATATCAGGCTTGCAACAAGGATAAACCGCTGATAAATGCAACCAGCATTTTAGATCAAATATTGAATGGGGTATTTAAGAAATCGCTGGTTCCCAATAAGCTGTCGGGTGTAAATTCTGCCATCCTCAGAAAGGTGCTGTTAGACTTAGGCGGTTTTAATGAGAATTCATGGTGGAGTGAGGATTCTGAGTTAGGTTGGAAATTGAAGAAGATAGGCAGGGTTATTTACGACTCTGGTAACGTCGTGAATACGCAGTATCCTGAAACATGGCAAGATATTTGGAAAAGGAAGTTTTACTGGGGATACGCAATGGGTCTGAAATTCCGGGAACAGATGCCATTTAATATAAAATTATGGCTGCGCCCAATGATATTCTTAGTGCTATTTATAAGTCTTTTGACGTTTTTGGCGACAATACCTTTTGGAATGAATCTGTCCCTCATACCCGGTTTCATTTTTTCCCTTTTATTAGGTTCGTTGACAGTAGTATATATTCCATTAGGTGCAATTGTTATGGTAAGGAATAGAGATCGTATATCATTAAAAACATTATCTTTGCTGGCAGTCTTACCTATTGTAAGGGAATTTGCCTATGTATACGGCATGTTTCTTGGTTTTTGTAACGGACGGGTAGGATCAATAAGGCCTTCATGGAAAGAGAAGTAAACCGCAGTGAACACAGAGATTATCGAGAAATAATATTAATTTAACCATTGTAGGGGCGAACGGCCGTTCGCCCCTACGTTTTATGGATAGCGTATGAAAAAGAAAACTACAAAAGGGATCTCTTATAGAGATGCGGGCGTTGATATTGACACAAAAGGTCAATTTACAACGGATATTTATTCAAAGATGCAGACGACCTTCAGCCCTCGGGTAATCGAAAATCCCGACGGATTCGGGGGGTTGTTTGCCTTAAACTCTCGTCTTAAGAAATATCGCAAACCAGTGCTTGTTTCTTCTACTGACGGTGTTGGTACTAAACTAAAGATCGCCTTTATAACGGGGAAACACGACACCATTGGAATTGATCTTGTGGCTATGTGTGTGAATGATATTATAGTGCTGGGCGCAGAACCTCTATTTCTGCTCGACTATCTGGCAAGCAGCAGGATAGTCCCGAAAGTTTTGCACGAGGTATTGGATGGGATCGTGGAAGGATGTCGTCAGGCTGGTTGCGCCCTCATTGGCGGAGAAACACCGGAAATGCCTGGATTTTATCACGAAGGTGAATATGATATCGCAGGTTTTGTAGTCGGTGTGATAGAAAAAGATAAAATTATTGATGGTAAAACAATAAAACCCGGCGATGTGGTTATTGGCTTAAGTTCGAGTGGCGTTCATAGCAACGGGTTCTCCCTTGTACGAAAGGTCTTTTTTGATAAGGCAAAAATGAAAGCAACCCAGAAGCTTACGAAATATGGATTGAATACCACCCTGGGAGAAGAACTCATAAAACCAACCAAAATCTATGCAGGGCCTATTTTAAAAATTCTAAAAAAACATAAAACAAAAAAGATTATAAAAGGGATGGCACATATTACCGGTGGTGGGCTTATTGAGAATATACCGCGTATCTTGCCTGAAGGCTGTGCTGTTACGTTGGAAATAAGTAAATGGAATGTCCCGGAAATATTTAACATCATTCAGGATGTAGGTGACGTTGAAGATCAGGAGATGTTTCATGTATTTAACATGGGTATTGGCATGGTGCTAATCGTATCTAAGTCAGATGTGAATACAGTCTTGAGTGATCTCAAAAGCGCAAAAGAACCTGGAAGAGTTATTGGAGAGGTCGTAAGGGGGAACAGGACTGTACGTATTGAGTAGTAATAAACGATAATTTGCTATTACTATTAACAATTAATCCTCAGCAATCAGATGGAAACTGAAATCTGATTACTGGTAAACGAGCGCCTCTTGTGGAACTATAGGTGAAATTACGTTGTTGAATAGCCCTTTTTCAATTGTTTGCCTTTAACAACTCCATACATTGCACAAATTATTAAGTAAATACTTAATGCGGTAGATAGCGCTAATTCGGGGGTGATTACGAAGAATAAGATGGCAGCGGAAAATTCTAACACCATAGGTAGGATGCCTTGTTTGAGGCCGATCTTGCTCGTAACATTAAAAAATGGGACTTTGCTGACCATAAATACGCCAAGCGCAAAAGTAATAAAGGGTAAGAGGGTTGCGACGATATCTGTTCCAAATTTTATTTGTATAAAATGATTCAGGATGACAAGCTGTGCAACCGTTCCTCCTGAAAGCGTGGTAGGTAATCCAGTAAAAAAATGACTAGGCGCCGATACGCCTTCATCTTTTTGCGCGTTAAACCTCGCCAATCGGAAAGCAGAGCAGACCATAAAAAATAATCCAATGCCCCACAAAAAAATATTTGGTAAACTGGTGCAGGTCTTTCCCATGAGTAATGCAGGAACAATACCAAAGGTTACGAGGTCAGCCATAGAGTCTAATTGAGCCCCCGTCTTGCTTGTAGTCTTCATCATACGGGCCAATCTTCCGTCAAAGGCGTCCAATGCCATAGCGGCCACTATCAACCACGCTGCAATCTCAAACTTCTGGTTTAAAATGCACAGGATCGAAACAAAACCACATATCATATTTCCCATCGTTACGACAGTGGGCAGCATTTCTTTTTTTATTTTCAATGAAACCCCTCCAATTGTGAATTTGGGTAAAGAATAAAAATATATATTTTTTCCAAAAACTTTACATGAATCTAAATCTTATCACAAAAATGATGCCTTGTGTGCAGAATAATTATATTTAATGATAAAATGTCTAACCTATATATTCTATAATAGTTGTGAGTTGTAAAAAATATATGAAAAATCAGCGTGACTAATTTATGTAGAATAATTGCAGTTTATTTACTGCATTTGTTAAGTTTTATTACTGCAGTATGGAGTTAACGCTCATACTCAAAAATAGGATTCCTTTTTGTAAAATCGGATATTTATTTTTGTGAGTTTTGTCGTTACCTAATAAATCTTGATTTTTTTGAATCTTTTTGCTTGACACTGTTATTTGATTGTGCTAGCCTGTTATAGGATTATGTCCTTTATATAGTTAAGTATATTTGTAAATTTCGAAAGGGGGTGTCTAAAAAATAAAGGTATTTTGTAAAAAAGAACCGATAAATATTAGGATGGTCAATACGTGGGTTTTATTTAAGTTTGAATAGGTACGTTAAAGAATCACAAGCGTGTAATTTATAAATGTTCTTGCTAAGTCTGAAGAAACAATTTAGTTAAAATATACGGGAGAAAACGAAATGAATGCGTACAAAAAGTATATGGCCGAGTTTGTCGGGACTTTCGCTCTGGTGTTTATAGCGGCTGGTTCTGTATGCGCCGATTTTTATTTGCGGCAGGCAGGTGGTCAAGGACTTGGTCTTCTGGGTATTTCCATAGCATTTGGTATTGTTGTAATTGCCGTTATTTATGCGACAAGTTATGTGTCTGGTTCCCATGTCAATCCCGCGGTGACTGTGTCCTTTTGGATTACGAAAAGGATGGAGCCCAACACTGCAATTATGTATATCATCTCCCAAATTGCCGGGGCTTCATTGGCAGGCCTTGCGTTAAAAACCCTGTTTCCTGACGCGGCTAAAACTGTTTATCTGGGGACATGTATGTTAGCGCCCGGGGTTTCTATTGCACGTGGTGTATTGATGGAATTTATTATTACCTTCCTTTTGATTTTTACCATTTACGGGACGCTTGTGGATAAAAGGGCTTCGGCTGGATTTGCCGGGGTAGCTGTTGGTTTGGTGGTACTCTTCGGAGCAATGATTGGGGGTACGATCAGCGGCGGTGCGATGAACCCTGCCCGTGTGTTTGGTCCTGCTCTTGCATCAGGACAGTTCACTCATCATTTTGTCTGGTGGCTAGGTCCGATCCTGGGAGGAATTGCAGCGGGTTTTGTTTATGATAAGCTTTTTGCCGAGAAGAGAGGCAAACCGTAATTCATACAAAATAGGAAGAGTCGTGTATTTGTTAGTCCCATGACTTTTGGGCAGCTTGAATCAAGTAAGCGGCAACGTGTGAACAGAAATTTGCACGTTGCCGCTTTTTTATTGAGGGATGGCAGTTGTTTGATATTGATATAGTACTAAAGAGTATAAGGCACGAAAATAAACGTTTTATTGAACCCATTGTTACGACCATTTCCCGAAAACGAACCCCGTTTCATGTCCTGATCTCGTGTCTCTTGAGCCTAAGAACCAAAGATCAAACCACCAGCGAGGCTTCTCGTAGGCTCTTTGCTGTGGCGGATAATCCAGAAGAAATGATGAACATTCCAATTCCAAAATTAGAAAAGCTCATCTACCCTGTCGGGTTCTATCGGACAAAGGCGCGGAAGATCAAGGAAATTTGTAAGATACTAATTGCAGAATACAACAGCATGGTGCCAGACGAAATTGATGAGTTGTTGAAACTGAATGGTGTGGGGCGCAAGACGGCGAATCTGGTAGTAACCCTGGGGTACAAAAAACTTGGCATCTGTGTGGATACCCACGTTCATCGGATTACCAATCGTTGGGGGTATGTCAAAACGAAGAATCCTCACGAGACTGAATTTATACTCCGTGAAAAACTTCCGAAGAAGTATTGGCTTACCATCAACGATCTCCTCGTTACCTACGGCCAGAACATCTGTGTCCCTATCTCCCCCAAATGCAGCATATGTCAGGTTAGTGCATATTGCGAAAAGGTGGGAGTGACGCGGCATCGCTAACAACAGATCCCTTATGTAAAAAGACCTGAGGCCAATTTATAGCGGGGATTATAGACTTGTCGAAGGAATTTGTTCATTCGTAATAGTTCATCTTACCGCAGAGACTATCAGAGAAAATAAAATTGCGGGAATTGTGCCTGTTTAAGCTTGTTTTCTCTGCCTTCTCCGCGCCCTCGGCGGTGAATTATTACGTCAATTCTTAAAGATTTCCTGGATAATCTTTAGTATTTCCTGGTGGACTCCCTTGCTGCCAGCGATGATGTTGCCAGTTTTCAAATATTGATTGCCACCATTAAAATCAGTAACCTCGCCGCCTGCTTCCTTGACTAAAAGGGCGCCTGCTGCCATGTCCCACGGCGAAAGGGAACATTCAAAGAAACCTCCAAAAATACCTTCTGCAGTATAAGCAAGGTCGAGACAGGCCGAACCGCCCCGTCTGATGCCGGTGGCATGCATGAAGAGCTCCTTAAATACCTTGAGATAGTTATCAATTATGTCTTTTATCCTGAATGGAAAACCCGTTGCAACGAGGGAAGTGTTTAAGGTGTTGGAGTGTGAGACGTGAATACGTTTGCCATTTTTAAAAGCCCCCTGACCCTTGATGGCAGAATAGATGTTTTCCCTTAAAGGTTCGTAAATGAGCCCTACCGCCAGTTCCCCTTCGATTTCTAAGGCAATAGAGACGGCAAAGCACGGCAGGCCGTGGATATAGTTCAAAGTGCCATCCAGGGGGTCGATGATCCACAAGAAAGGGGAATCATTTCTTACCGCCAAAGATTCTTCGGCAAGTATATCATGGTTGTTGAATTGAGACCGAATATGGCCTTTGATAATTTCCTCTGACTTTTTGTCCGCTTCGGTAACGAAATCGTTCTTTGCCTTTTCGTCAATCATAGATGGACACAGTTTCCTGAAGCGTTCCTTGAGAACAATACCGGCGGTGAGCGCGGCCTCTCTTGCGACGTTAAGATATTTATTGAGATCGCTCAGGTTTGTTGTCATTTTTGCTATCTATTAAATCAGGCTCTTGCCTGTGAGGGTTTTATATGCATTGAGGTACTTTTCAGAGGTCTTTTGAATGATGTCGGGAGGAAGGGTTGGCGCCGGCGGTTTTTTGTCCCAGTGGATGCTTTCGAGATAATCGCGGATGAATTGCTTGTCGTAGGAATGTTGCGTCTTCCCTGGCTCATAGCCTTCTCTTGGCCAAAAACGTGATGAATCTGGCGTGAGCGCTTCATCAATCAGTATTGTCTTATTATCTGTTGTGATGCCCCATTCGAACTTGGTGTCGCAGATGATAATGCCTCTGCTTCTGGCGTATTCACTGGCCTTGAGATAGACCTTCATGCTCTTTTCTTTCAGTTCTTCAGCGAGTTTTTTACCAATGGAATCTACAACCTTTGAAAAGGAGATGTTTTCATCGTGCCCTGTAGTAGCCTTCGTGGAAGGGGTAAAGATGGGTTCCGGAAGCTTTTCGGATTCTTTAAGTCCAGGAGGTAACTTTATTCCACAAATAGATTGAGTTTTTTGATACTCCCTCCAGCCAGAACCTGCCAAATAACCCCGAATTACGCATTCTACGGGAATGACCTCTACCTTCTTTACCAGCATGGAACGGCCATCCAGCATGTCCTTATGTTGTGTAATAACGCTATTGTTCATGTGTTCAATCCTGGTGGTAATAAGATGGTTTTCAATAATGCCGGAGGTATATTGAAACCAGAATTCGGAAAGTCCGGTAAGCACCTTCCCTTTGTACGGAATGCCGCTTGGCAGGACCACATCAAAGGCTGAGATGCGGTCTGTGGCGACGATTAATAATGCGTCGTTAATTTCATAAATATCGCGTACCTTGCCGCGGTTGCATAATTTGAGTTGTGGAATTTGTGTGGTAAGCAAGGTGATGGCTTCCATATTCATAGTATAGGATGTTTCATTTTATTTATGCAGATCACATGATATAAGCGATGCAAAAATCCCCCTTAGAAAAGGGGGTAAGGGGGTTGTAAACTTGTCCTCGTGAAAATGGGGAATAACCCCGGAAAAACACAACCCCCTAAATCCCCCTTTGTTAAGGGGGACTTAAAAGGACTAACTTAATTTATATGGTAGCGTTCGGCATATATTGTCTGAGTTTTGTCTTAATCTTACTTAAACCTTGAAGATTGGGTTTTAATGATAAAGCAGTTTTCAGGTGTACAAGGGCATTTTCATACTCTTTTAATTTGAGATAACACTCGGCCATTTTTTTATAAATAAAGGCATTCTCATTTTTGTTCAGCTTAAGCCTCAGCACCTTTTCGTAATAGCCTAAAGCCTTTTCTGGTGGGGCAGACCTTGTCAGTTTACGACAATAGATATTTCTGATTCGCTCTTTAACCTCGATGACAAGATGGCGACGGTGATGGGTGTCTTTCCCCCGTTCGTAGAGAAATTCGTAAAATTCAATCGCAACCTCATATCGTCCAAGTTTTTCATATGCCTCAGCTAACAGGAATTTGCAGTCAATGTAGTCGCGGTGTTTTAAATGCAGAAGGAATTCAACACCCGTACAATCTTTCAGTAAACGTTCATAATTTTTTACGGCATTCTGCGCATGGCCGTTTAAAAGGTCTTTAAGGATGAGACGTACCCTCGCCAGAATATCTTCGTCTTCCGTCTGTATATCTTCTCTTTTTGTGTGCCTTCGAGTTCTGCTATTCTGCAAGTTATGGCTGTAAAGTCTGTCGTATTGTTCGCGCGTTGCGGAGTCAAAGAGCGTCTTGTAAGCCTGTATGATAATCTTTGTCTTTGATTCAGCCCACAGCTTGTTTGGGCCGTGAATATCGGGATGGTATTTTTTGATAAGCGTTCGGAATGAGCGTTTTATCTCGTCTGCGCTTACTTCTTGATGTACTTCGAGAATGTCGTAATAATTTACCACGGTTGAAATCATTGTAATAGTTCAGCTACCTTAGACAGGATATACAGGATTAACAAGATAAAAGCTACCTTATTTCATCCTGATTATCCTGTTAATCCTGTCAAAAATTAATTTATTTATATCATGCCTGCCTGTGCTACGGCGGACAGGTCTATCCTGTTATCTTGTCAAATCTTTCAAGAGATTATGAAAAAAATTAAGAATAATGCTAACAGCAATTTTGTAATCTGTCAATAGGCTTGATAAAAATCAGCGTAAAATGACTTTATTCGTAACGCAATGTTTCTACCGGGTCAAGCCGTGCTGCCCGTAAGGCTGGATAAACACTAAATACTACACTGCTCGCAATGGCGATACCTGCGGTAAGTATAATGCTGCCTGGATTCACTACCGTTGGAATCTGATTGAAATAATACACTTCCGGTGGGAATGGTCTCCAGCCCGTGGTATTGTACAGGAAGTTTTCCAGCCAGTTAATCCTGAAAACAATGGACAGCCCTATGGCAACTCCCGCGCTAGCGCCAATACTGCCGATAAGCAGTCCATTTAAAAGGAAGATAGACATGATACCCTGGGTGGTTGCCCCAAGGGCTTTTAAAACACCAATGTCCTTGGATTTTTCAAGAACAATCATAGTGAGAATGGCAAGGATATTAAATCCTGCTACGACAATGATGAAAAACAATATAAATGCCATGACGCGTCTTTCCATCATAACTGCCGTTAAGAAGGTTTTTCTTGCATCTTCCCATGTTTGTACATAGTATTCAAAGCCCAGTTCTGTCTGCAGATTGTCTCGCACCTGATTTGCGTAACGATAATCATCTAATTTGACACTGATGCCGGTGACAGCGTCTTTTTCTTTTGAACCGGCAAGTTCCTGGGCTACGGCAAGGGGGATGTACACATAATTTTTATCAAAGTCATACATTCCCGATTTGAATTTCCCGGCAACAACAAATGCCTTTACGCTGATTTTATCCCATTCTTTAAGCGTCACCAGTACAACCTGCTCTCCATTTTGGATAAAGCTTCCTGGGTCTTTTTCTGGTTCACCCGGTCCAAGTCTTAATAATTCTGTGCCGCCAAAGGCGCTTGCGGTATTTTTTTCTCCGTGTGTTTTTAGCAAGTCATCAGGCCGGTTTCCGAATGGAGTGATGTATGATTCGAAATCACCCACACGTGCCTCTGCATTCGGGTCAATTCCTTTGAAATAGGCGAATTCCTTCCTGCCTCTTAATTTGATAAGGGCCGGACCTTCCACATAGGGCGCACAGGCAGCCACATGTTCAAAGGTATTTACTTTTTCGATGACCTGTTTGTAATCTTCGAGTCCGTACATCCCGCCTTTTAAGATGATGATGTGTGCCAGTGTGCCTCGTATTCTGCTGCGGAGTTCGTGATCAAACCCGTTCATTACCGACATTACGACAATCAGAGTCATTACCCCGACGGCGACACCGGCTATGGCAAAAAAAGATATCTTTCTGCTCCGTAAATAGCGTAGACTGACGAAAAGTTTATACATAAGTTATAGAATTTACATTGTTATTTCACGTTGTTAAATATATAATTTTGCGATTCTAGCATAACTAAATTATTCCAGGCAATGAAATAATAAACTTGTCATATTGGAGACACGGGATGTTATATTTTAAAACTGCAGGAGAATCGCACGGAAAATGTCTGATTGCAATGGTTGAAGGGTTTCCAGCAGGGGTATTTATTGATGAAGCGGTGATAAATGCCGAGTTGAAGCGAAGACAAGGCGGGTTGGGGAGGAGCGGGAGAATGCAAATCGAAGAGGATCGCATAGAAATCCTTTCAGGCATGAGAAAAAATATAACCCTTGGCAGCCCAATTTGTTTGATGATAAAGAATAGGGATTTTAAAATCGACGAATTACCAGCCGTTACCAAGCCGCGTCCAGGCCACGCTGATTTGGCAGGCGTTATAAAGTATAATCAAAAAGATGCGCGAAATATATTAGAGCGGGCAAGTGCAAGAGAAACTGCTGCAAGGGTAGCAGTTGGCGCACTGGTAAAGATTTTGCTCTCTCAATTTGGAATAGATGTTTTTGGCTACGTAAAAGGGGTTGGGGGTATTAACTCGGATAAATATCTTGGAGACATAAGCGTCGGAAGGCAAATTCGTGAAAAAAGTCCAATGTATTGTATAGATCAGGAGATCGAGGCAAAAATTGTTAAAAGGATTAAAGAAACGAGTGAAAAAGGAGATTCCCTCGGCGGCATTATTGAGGTGATTGCTGCTGGTTTACCTATTGGGTTAGGGAATCATACACAATGGGATCTGAGATTGGATGGGAGGCTTGCCGGTGCACTGATGTCTGTCCAGGCAATAAAGGGTGTTGAGGTGGGGTTGGGTTGTGATTTAGCCAATAAATTTGGTTCAGAGGTGCACGACGAAATTTTTTATGAAAAATCTACGAGGAATAAGCTGTTAACTGGCGGATTTAAAAGGATCACGAATAACGCAGGAGGAATAGAAGGCGGCATAAGCAACGGGGAACCGATCGTTATACGGGCTTATATGAAACCTATTCCTACATTGAGGAAACCCTTGAGGTCTGTAGATTTCCTGACAAAAGAACCGATTACAGCCACGTACGAGCGGTCGGATGTATGTGCAGTTCCCGCAGCTTCTGTGGTTTGTGAGTCTATGGTTGCCTTTGAAATCAGCAGAGCTTTCCTGGAAAAATTTGGGGGTGATAGCTTAGATGAGGTGAAAAGAAATTATGAGGGATACGTTTCAAATATTTAATATAGAGGTGACAAATTTTTCTTGAATAATTTTAACGTTTTAATATAATATTTTGTTTTCCTAGCTAGCGTAGCTCAACGGCGGAGCAGCGGTTTTGTAAACCGCAGGTTGTGGGTTCGAGTCCCACCGCTAGCTTTAAAAGTTTTGCTAGAGGAGAAAGTTTAAAAAGGGTGGATTCCCGAGCGGCCAAAGGGGACAGACTGTAAATCTGTTGGCATAGCCTTCGGAGGTTCGAATCCTCCTCCACCCACCATTTATACTGTTAAACGTTTAAAATAATTTATCTTGGCGACATTTTTGTTTTTGCGGGCGTAGCTCAATGGTAGAGCACTAGCCTTCCAAGCTAGTCATGTGGGTTCGATTCCCATCGCCCGCTTTGGTTTGTTTTTTAATTAAAAAATATTATTTATATTTGACATTTAAATATTTAATGCTATAATTCACTGTTTATCGCTATAAATATCTAGAATAATTCAATGCTAACCTTATACAAGGCATAAGCTTATAACTTTTATCGGAAATTATTGTTTTGCCTTTTGCTGCTGTAGCTCAGTGGTGGAGCACGTCCTTGGTAAGGACGAGGTCATGGGTTCAAATCCCATCAGCAGCTCCAGAAAATAAATAAGAGAATATACAATACAAAAGTAGTGAGATAATTAAGAGGAGTGGAAAACGATGGCTAAAGAGGTATTTAAGCGGACGAAGCCGCATGTGAACGTAGGGACGATAGGGCATGTGGATCATGGGAAGACGACGCTGACGTCGGTGATAACGCATGTATTGGCGAAGCAGGGGTTAGCCAAAGAGAGGGCGTACGATACGA
>Ga0209417_1006572_pt1 | contig 11790 bp, 8 predicted proteins | sample RifGroF2_FD_184002 | JGI IMG/M metagenome (GOLD analysis project Ga0209417, IMG submission 184002) | Groundwater microbial communities from Rifle, Colorado, USA - Groundwater F2 (SPAdes) (version 2) | ecosystem: Environmental > Aquatic > Deep subsurface > Groundwater | place: Rifle, Colorado... | reverse complement strand
CAGTGCGACGCAGGCGTCGTGGAGTTCGGCCGCGAAGCCTGGCGCGCCAAGCTTTTTGGGATTCGGTTTGCCGCTGCCACGTACCACCATCCCGTCCAGCAGCGGGCTGAGCCAGAGGTTGCCTCGCCTTTGTCCCGGGCCATGCAAAAGGCCGAGGTGGCGGGCCGTGGGAGTAAGCTCGGTGTCTCGAAGGCAGCGTTGCGCAAAACTGCGCTCGGCCGCTTCTGGAAGTGCCCGGTGATAGACATCACCGGTCCGCTCCCAGCGCGCGTATTGGATGTGGTGCAGCCGGACATGATCATCGCCGATTACTTATATCCCATGGTTCTGCGTCGGCCAGGCATCCACGAGGCTCGTGTACATAGCGGCCAAGACTACTGTCAGACAAAGGATGGGCAGTGGACGCGCTTTGTTGGGAGCGAGCGTGTGCGCGCGGGTGTGTGAGTGTGTGCGTGTGGGCGCGCGCGAGAGTCTGATATGCACGAGCGCAAACGCCTGTATTGGTTGCGCGTCCCTCCCGCCGCCGTAAAACACACCACAACCGACGACTCTTGTCGCCACTGTCGCCGCCCTCAACGCGCAAACGGCGGTACCGCTTCACCAGCGGCGCGTCGCCCTCCCCCGCCGCCGCCGCCGCCGCCGCCGCCACCGCTCTCCAAAGCACGCCCATGCTTTTTGCTGGCCATGACAATGGCCGCCGGCTTGCCACCGAGAGTGGCTAGCGGATTGATGCGGCGAGCCGACGGTTTGCCCAAATATGCAGTGGTACTCAGTTCTTTTAGTTGGCTCTTGCGCATACGCGTCTCGTGGCTCCACAATACCTGTACGGGGCCCAGCATGGGGCGTCCATCGTGCGGCACGTGTTGCCGGGGAAAACGCGCCTCGACATCGCTGAAGTCCACCACGATGGGTGCCCTGCGTTGCACAGTGGCGTCCGCCACACCACTAGAAGGCCTGTTAACCACCGCGGTAAACCGCTGCTCTGCCACACTGGCAGTTGTGCGAGCTGCAGCGACCGTCGGCTCGGGTATGACGGAATCGCCGCTGCCTCTCTCGGCGTTCACCAGATACGCGTAGTCTGAGTGGCTCGCGGTAAGGGGCACCTGGGCGAATCGATGCGTTCGGGGCACCACTTGTACTGAACCCCGTTCCGGCGGCCTACTCACCGCCAGGGCTGTTGGGGGTGGGCGCAACGGATAGCCCCCCGGCGCCACACTTGCAGACCCAGAGATGGCAAATCGCCCGCCGCGGAGCCGCCGTCCCTGGCCTTGTGCCGTTGATGGTGGGGGCCATGTAAATGGGCCACCGCCGCGGTCGCCCTCGTTAGTGCCACCCTCACTTGCCATGGGTGCTGCCGCTTAACAGAGTGAGCCGCCGAGTAGTAGCAGCAATGGATCCAAAGACAGTTGTCGTGTACCTTGGTTCCGGGGCAGCAACAACAACAACAACGACAACTGGGCAGTGGTTGCCGTGTAGTGTTGCTCTGGTATTTCTTGTAGCGCGAAAAATATTCCGAGGCACTTCGTAGCAGGCGACAAGTGTCTCGGAGGCCCGTTTCGGCGGTCAGCAGGAGCGGGGAAGATCGAGTGCGTCCCTGCCTTGCAGCAGCTCTTCTTCCTCATCACGCCAACACCAGACGACTATAAACGCGCGCGCGCGCAAGTAGTAGAAGATGGCGCTTGTGGCAGCAGCGGCGACAGCGAGCGTGACCGCAGCGGCAAGCCAAGGACTGGCACCAACGGATGCACCGACTATAGCGACGTATGCGCGTGTTTTTGGGGCCATTCGAGTACTGCTGGCTCGTGGCGATGCAGGCGGCGGCGACGCCTATTTCGGGCCAGTGGTCAATGATGCCGCGCTTAATGGGGGTGCCGCCGGTGCCCTATCAGGTGTACCCCTGGCTGTATGTGCGAATTTGTGGGGCTACTTCAATCGCTTGCTGGCTTACGGGGGCAAGGGCTTGGCTGCGGGCATAAGTGCCGGGTTGTGGTATCTGATGCAGCGACCACTGGCCAATTTGTACCTGAGTGGACCAGGTTTGGGGGGGTTCGGGTTCTGGGAAGGCCGATCGGCCCCCGACGTGTGTGTTTATGTGTCCGGTGTTGGGCCCACTTCGTTTTGGGAGCAACCGGGTGCCGCGGATGCGTGTATCAACCTGGTGGCCAAGAAGGCGGCTGCTTTCATCATCGGAACCACGGTCGTACTGGTCACTACCACAGCAGTATACGCGATTTGTGTGGCCACCTGGCGGGTTTGCTGTCTGAACCCCATCCTGCGAACCATGCGCCATGTCCGATATCTTCATGTTCCGAGGTCGCCACGGCCAGTCAGCACGACGGCCACCGCCGCCGCCTTTCCTGACGAGACCAAAAAGATCTCGGTTGTGGGCATCCCGGTTCCCGAACCGAAAGACGCGGGTGTTCCGCCGCCAACAACAACGGCGGCGCAGTAGTCGCATCGTCGTCGTCGTAGGTGGTGGTGGTTGTTGTGCCACCACCATGTCAGCAGTCCATGCCACTGCCGCAAGCGAGGAGCGGCAAGGTGGCACTTTGTTGCGTATACTCGCTGTTGGGCTTTTGATGTACATGGCGCTCCTGCTAACGCACCCGTCATCGTGTTATACGCCGCCACCAAGAGCGGGGGCATTCTCGGCGGAAACGCTTACCATCACCTGTCCTTCTTCCTCCTCCAGCAATCCGCTATTCTCGTATGATTGGACTCCACGGTATGCGGAATTACTGGGGTTTCACATGACCAGGGCTTTCACCCTTGCACTGGTGGTTGGCCTGGTGGCCATTGTGTTAAGCAGCAGCAACAGCAGCGGGAGTAACAACTAATACCTTCTTTCGTGTCCCGTATTGGCCGCACGTTTATCGATGCGTGTTGTTGTTGTGCTCTCTCACCTTTGTAGGTGTGTTCGCGCGTGCGTATCATGGATTGTAGTGCGCGTTCCCCCGTCTGAAATATATGGTACACGGCCACTGAGCGCGCGCGCGTGTTCCCCCGTCTCGCTTCCGCCGCATCATCATCACTCGTGCGAGCGCTGCTTGTCGGGCGTTTGTCGTTCGCGTTGCCGCATTGGTATGTCGGCCTCTGCACTGTCGTCGGCCGCTGCCGCCGCCACCGCCACCGCCACCATCACCACCGCCCCCGATAAGGGCAAGCAACGACAGGCTGGGGTGGGAGATGAATTGACCGGCGATAAGACGGCAAATGCGCTTCTTACAGGAGCAGCCGACATGGACAATGGCGATGATGGGCCACCACCGCCGCCTCCGCCGCCACGAGCACCACTGACTGCTGCTGTGCCGTTTCCCGGTGGCGGCGGTGGATGCCATGACGGTTGTGGGCCGCCACTACCAGCAGCCGCAACAACACCCCAAGAATCCCCGCCTGCCGTGATGATGGCGGCGGACGACGTTGCTGGTTGTGGCGGCTTCAAAGAGACGGGCGAAATGGCCACCAAACTCATGCGCGATATCATGGCCACAACGATGGGCAGCGAGGGCGGCCGCATGTTTGGCACCGCCGTTGACATCTTCAACCGCAACTTTGAGGACCTTTGGAACTACCTGTTGCAGTGGGCGCAGCGACTGAGGGGCCCGACGGCGGCCGGTGGTTGTGGGAGCGGCGCCGACCAAAGGGCCCGGGACGCCTTGCTGATTCGCATTGAAGAGGCCCACAAACAAGCGTGTGCGCTAGTCAGTGTGCCGCAAACACGCGCGGTGCCCATTGGGGCGTACATTGAGGCCAAGAACAGCTTGCCCGACGACATGAAGGCCCTGTGGGTTGAGTGGCTGAAGCACTACGACCCCAAACTCATGCAGCAGCTGGCTCCGCGGTTTGCGTATACGGGCCTGGCGGTCATCAACGACTGCTGGACTCTGGTGCACCCACAAACGGGCAAGGAATTGCTACGGCCGCGTTCCAAGGCTCGTATAATGGGATTTTTCACCACTCTCGATGAGTGCGCGAACGTGTGTCGAGCCGTGGGGGCCGGACATCTGCACGGAAGCGACAGCAGTGGCGCCCCCGGTGGACCTGGTGGGGGGGAGTTTTCCGCCATGTTTGAGCGTGCAATGGCCGAGGCCGAAAAGGCCATGCCCACGACGGCCGAGGGTGCCATCGACCTCATCAAACACCACATTGCCAACCCCGCGTCACAACAGTTTGTCCACCTGGCCCTGCGACAGGTACACGGTTTGGGCTTTGACCTCAACGACTTGCCGGCCGAACTCAATCCCAAAGCACTCATGGCCGCTGCGGGTATTCGCGACGATCCCAACGAAGACAGTTTGAACGCCGATGTCCGTCGACGGCGCGCTGAACTGCAACAGCTGATCGAGGCACACGCACTTAAGCACCGCAGTCGCGGCAGCGACGACGGCAAGCGGCGTCGTGGTGTTGGTGGTGCTGCTGATAGTAGCAGCAGCAGCAGCAGCAGGCAACAACCCAAGAAGGACCCAGACACCGCCGCCGCCCCTGCCACGTCGTCGCCGCCTACGGGCCGCCCACCACCTTCGTGACAAAGCCGTGTGAGCGCATGCGCAATACAAGGCGCGTGAGTGTTGCGGCCCCACCGGCGGGCGTCAATACTGTAAACACGGCATTCACAATGCGCTCGGCCGCCCGTACACGGCGGATATACCGCGATGCCCCCAACTGCACAACGGTACGCGCACTGTTGTTCAGTGGGAGGGCGAGGCCGCGTCCGCCCCCCAGGTTCGATGTGCCATCGGTGAAAAGCGCCTGTGGGGTGGATATGATGGCCATGTCGTAGGTCGGCAGGCCTCCCAGTGTAGGTACCCCTGTCACCATGTAACCATCAAGGTACAGATCTCCCTGGGGGAAGTCAACTGTGGCCGTTGTGGTGTTGGCCCCCCCCGCAAAATCCAATTGCAACTCAATCACAGTCTCCGTGGGCGGCCGTACAAACATCTCCCCCGACGGCCTCAAGTCCGTACGTGGCTGCCAATGCGGGGCTGCCATTGTCGGCGTCGTCGCCGCCGCCGGTGGTTATTTGCTGTGGTGTTGGATGTTGTTGCCGGGACACAACCCCCCAAAACCCACTGGCCTGCCGTCGTGCCTGTGGCGCAGTGATGCTCTGTATGGGCGCCCAGATATTTCGCGTGTTGTCTGTGTGCGCGGCGCGAACGGCAGCAGCAGCCGCAACGACTCGGCGCCAGCGTTCTTTCATGCACCACCACCACCGCCACCACCACCAAGCGCACATTCGCTCGCGTGTGCGTAGCGTAGACCCAGACACCCTCACAGCCACCACCACTCTATGATGGTCGCCTGTGGTAGGCATACGAGTAGTAGAGTGACAGGTCCTCGGCGGAGATCCATGGTTCCAACATCGACGGCCTCTCTGTCATCGAATCATACCACAGTTGCCACGACGGCCGACGACCTGCACTGTTGGCAGGGCCAGCGACCGCGCGCGGCGCTGGGCGTCGTTGGGCCGCCGCCCCTGCGAGCCATGACGGGCGCCGCCGTCCTCGTCGTCCACACGTTTGCGACGCCGGATACCAGCTCGCAAATTCGCTGCCTGTTGTGGCGACAGTGGCTTCAATGGGTCAACCAGACAGGGCGACGATGGCGATGGCGGGTGCGCAGACTCTGTGGCGGTGGCAGGGCTTGGCAACAACTGCAACAACGCCACCTCCTCAGAAGAGGACGACGACGACTTGGCATCGGCCGCCTCCACAGCGCTGGACATCTGCGGTCCTGCCTCGGGGGCCTTGGAAGTATCAAGCGGGGAGCGGGCGGTTGGTGTGTGGGCAAGTGGGCGGCCGAACGTTCGCCCCACTTGTGCTTTTATACCCGCGGAGTTCAGCTATAAACAAACTTTGGGCCGCCAGCCCAGAAATATGTACGAAGCCCCCAGTTTCGGGCGGCGTCGGAGAGACAGACGACCATCGTCAAAAACCAATGGTATGAAGCACTACCGGACGAGTGATAGCGGTGGCGGCGACGTCAGTCATGCCGGCAACGGGCACCGTCTGGGCGGCGGCCGGAAGCTTCGCCAGCCTGCAGCCCCGCGTGTATCTAAAGCCTACCCCCCGATGGCGGTGATGCACGCACAGCTGGCTCTGCGGGGTGTTGTGCCCGCCCCACGCCATTGTCGCGCCCAAATAGCCAGTTTGTATGACAATGGGTTTAGGCGGCGTCCGCGCTCGCAGCGGAACCGCCGCCGCCGCCGCCGCCACCTTAAACGCCCGCCCACATACACCGCGCAGGAAGATGATGAGGAGGGAGAAGAAGGGGCTTACGACGATGACCAGAACGCCGACGACGACGACCATGACGATGCCGCCACGGGAAAGGTTACCGCAGCAGCAGCAGTGGACGAGGAACCGCCCCCCGATCCATCATCTGCCGCGACAGCAGCGGCTACAGCGCCGCCGCCGCCGCCGATGGATTTGCGTATGTTGGGCGTCAAACCCAAACGCTCAAATGCCGCCGCCGCAAAGCCTGCTGGCCAGTGGCAGATGCGCATGCTACGGTACATCGAACGGTATGCCGAATTGGTGAAGTTGGCGCGTCTGGGGTGCCCAGGCCACATAACCGACGCCCTCGTGACAGCTTCACCGACCGCTTTCCTGGCATCCAAGGGTCCTGTGGCCGCACGGCTACGGGCTCTTTCCGACTACCTAAACACAACAGGGCCACTGGCCACCGGCGGCGATGGCGGCACCGCCGCCGCCGGGTTGACTGCGAAAACAACGGCCACCCAGAACCGCAACATGCACGCGCTTGCGCTTGCCGTAGACGTGGCCATGTCGGCGGTAAAGGTGTATATCTTTCAGGAGTGTGCAAAGTCGGGCATTGTAACACACCCCGACTGGCGCACTTTGGGGGCCCATGACCCCAATAGTGCGCCTTGTGGGCCGACGGCGGACCTGAACCCCGAAGAGGCAGATTTCTTTCTAAGTACTACCGATGGTGGCCTGGATGTATGGACCGATAAACTGCTCATATGCCTCACCGCCGCCCCCAGCGATGACACCACTGATGAGGGCGACGATGAAAACGCTGCTGCTGCTGCTGCTGCTGCTGCTGCTGCCGCCAAGAAAGCCGCAACAGCCAAGCTCCGCCGCTCTTTGGTCCGGGGTGCCGTGTTTGCCGGCTCATACACGGTGGTATACCGACGGGGAAACCTAGTGGCCTTTGGCCAACGCATTGGGGATCGAAGTGCCGTCGAACGAGCCCAACAGACATCTATAGCCAGCCAAAGTGTTGGGGCCGCCGCACTAACGGCCACGCCGCTGATGCGTCACACACTGTTGGACGCGGTTATGTGGGTTGGCCGCACCATTGCTGCGGCCGCCAAGAGTGGTTGGGGACTCACTTGGCGCATGGCTCCAGTGCTCCTTACCTACTGGCAAAAGGTCCTTGGGCTGATGTCTAACCCACTGATATTCGTTGCCTGGAAAACGAGCGCCCTTATATTCCCGGCCTTTTGGGGATACGAACTCGTGAACGCGGCGTACCAGGTGGTGGAAATGGTGTGTCAGTGGGGGGCGGGTAAGATTTCCGTGGGCATTGTGGTTTACGGGCTGATGGCGGCAATCGGCCTCGCGGTTGAGGTAGCCGGATGGGTGACGGGCGCCGTCACTAAAGCGGTGGCGTTCCTGTTAAAGGGCATGGTCTGTGGTAACCTGTACTACAGCTCCAGCTGGTTGGCGTGGTGGCCCATTGTAGGCCGACCGGTCCTGACACTTACCTACTTTGCCCTTGGAGGCGGCATTCTACAAGCGGGGGCCTGGTTATTTGATTGGCGATTTTGGGCTGGCGCCGTGAGGGACAACTGGACAGGCCAACAATCAACAGAGGCCGTTAAAACCGTGTGGAAAGCATACAAGAAAGCCCGCGACGGGTGGTGGTGGCAACTGATGGCCGACTGGGCCCTTCGAAAGTGGGACCCAGAGGCCATGGAAAAGAAGCGCAAACAAACCCGCCTTCTTCTCGCCAAAAAAGCCAAGACGGCGGCTGCTGCAGCGGCAGAGGCGCAGGCTGCGCTGGCCGAGGTGGACATTGGAGTTGTTCCAACGCAGAAGAAGAAGAAGGAGCCCATACAGGGTAGCCAGCAGCAAAGCCGCTACTATCTTCGTTCTGCCGCGACAAAGGAGAAGGCATAGCAGGAGGAGGAGGAGGAGGCTCGGTGGTGTTTGGAAAGTGGGGCGCGCGCTCGCTTGGACCACCATGTCCACCCAACAATACGTCGCTGTTATTGGGATTTCCGCGCTCTTCGCCGCCGGCGCCGCCGCCACCGCCGCCGCCGCCGCAACAACACCCTACCTGCTGCAACTCGCATAAAACTCCCCCTCCCTCCCTCCTTTGTCCCTTTCGCCCCGTGCGTCATCGATCGGCTACGGTGGTTCCATTACGATAGTTGCTGCGCATCATAGAGCGCCTGTGCCAGGTCATCTTCCGTAACACCGCCCAGACAGGCCTGAACCGCGGCGCCTTCTTGGCCCAGCAACTCCCACATGCGCTCCACCACACCGGGATTTCCGGCCCGGAAACACGCGCCACCACTGCGCGGTGCCAATTGCCCAATCACTTCGAGATCATCGGGATGTAGCACCAGATCATCATCGGCGTCGTCGTTGTCGTCGTCGTCGCTCTGGGCACTGGGATCAGAGGACTTGGCGCTGGTACCTTCATCGTCTGTGTCGGCGGCCTCCTCATCCTCTTCTTCTTCTTCTTCTTCTTCTTCCCTATAATCGCCGTCTTCCTCCTCATCGCCGCCGTGGTCGTCGGCTGTGTAATTCTCCTCCTCCGCGTAGTAGTCGTTGTTGACGGCTGTGATATTGCCGTTGTCGGCCACCCGCAACGAAGCGCCACCATTGCCACTGTGCATGCTTGTCGCGTCCTCCACACCGCCGTCCGCGGCAGCATCGGTGGGCAAGTTGAACTCAGTGGCATAGCGGTTTTCCACATCAGCGTAGTATCCGGGGGCCAGCACCGCACACCGGCGCTTCGGAGGCCGGTGCCTTTCTCCGCCGCCGCCGCCGCCGCCGCCCCCACCACCACCACCATTGTCATTTGCGGCGGCGGACATATCATCTCGGGGGCGGGGAGGTGTTGGGCCCACCGACACACCGCTGTTGTTGGTGCCACCTTCGTTCCACGGTATCTCCTCGGCAATTTCGGAGAACAGACGCTGTTGTTGCGAGTGCACATCGTTGGCCATTGGTGGCAGGCCCATTTCATCGAAAAGAGCGTTTCCGATGTGCAGTCCTTCTGGGTTTTCTTCGTTGTCATCATCATCATCATCATCATCATCATCATCATCATCATCATCATCATCATCATCATCATCGTAGTCGTCGTCGTCCGCACCTGCCTCGTCACCATGAAGCGGCTCGTTCATGGCTAGGATCCACTCGACAACATCACTTCCCCGCTCAAAAGTTGACGCATCGAACGGTGGGGTATATGTGCACACCAACAGGTTCGCCAGTCTGGTGAGCCCAGCCTCGTGAGTGGCCACAAACTGGTCGCGCCAATCGGGCTCTTCCAACGCCCGCTCGGCCGCATCTTCACGGATCCACGCTTCCGCCTCTGCATCTTCACGCAACAAGGCGAAGTTATCTGGGGCTGGACGACCACCCCCAGTATGGGGGGGAACGTCGTCGGTGGCACCACCACCCACAACGTGCTCAAATGCCCCATCAAGGCCAGCAAGAAGGGCCTCAGTGGCGTTCGTGGTCACAGGCACCTCTGCTTCTTCTTCATCGTCTGACAGCGGCCCAGTCGGGTTCTCGGGGTCCATCACAGTTGGGGCACGTGCACAAGTGGAGAGCGGCGAGGCGGTTTCCACCCCGGCAATCGGCCCCGGTGACGCTGCGCGCCCATGCGAAGGAGCACAGATATTTCTCACTGATCGGCGCGAACGTTTTTTCCTCCCTTTCTTTGGGGGCGACGGCGACCGGGATTGCCCTGAGTCTGGGGGACTTAGTGGTCGGGCGGCGGCGGCGGCTGCTGCCTCAGCCGCGTCCACGGTAACACTTGTGGCGGCCAGGGGTTGTAGTGGTGGTGGTGGTGGTGGTGGTGATGGTGGTGGTGTTGTTACCACCGGCGGATCCACGACACGGCGGACTAAGGTGGGTATGAGACTACTAGGACACGGGATATACACACCCGGGGGTGGTCGTGCACAGGCGGGGGCAGCACGTCGTGTGGCCCTGTGGTCCCTGGGTCGCGACCGCGGGAATTCGATGGAGGCAAAGCGCCGATCAAACTCGGGGATAAGGAAAACACCGGGGCGTTGCTGGAGTGCCAGGGGTTGTCGGAGTGGCGGCGGTGGCTGTTGCCCGGTCGCCTGCACTGCCGACGACTGCCTTCCCTCAGCAGCAGCAGCAGCAGCAGCAGCAGGCGCGGCATCATGAACGACGACGACGACGATGGCATCATCAGCGGGTAAAACGCGCGGGCCGCGGTCGCCCATGCGCCGCGAACCTTTTGCCCCTCAGCGACGACAGTAGCATCTGACTGGTCCTGGAAACGGGACAGAGGTGGTATCACCCCAAGCGAAAAGGCGGTCTGTGAAAACGCGTGCACGAGTGAATGCACTTATGGGCAGAGCGCCGAGATGATTTTGTGTGGCTGGCGCGGCGTCTTGCCGGCAAAAGTTTCAGGGCGCATAGGTGTTCGGGTGTAAGTGCGCGTCTGTGGTCGTGGTGGTGGCGGCGGCAGCGGTGGCCTGGGTATCAGTCCCCCGATTTTGGGTCGCGCGCGCGTCCGTGTCGTCGTCGTCGTCGTCGCTAAATGTCGGCGGCGTTATCGTCGGCAGCACGGCCGCCGTCGTCGCCGCTTACCGATGAAGATGGAGATGAGAGTTTTGCCTCCTCTTCGATCACTGCGGCAACAGCCACCACCACGGTGGCCCCTCTTGCAGCCGAGACGGTGATCTGGCAGCACGCGCACGCCATTGCCAAGCAGTCGTGTATAGAGCGGTCGCCCCTACCACACGCCAACTTCAGGGGCCGCCTTCTCTCGTGGTTCCAGCTGACATATGCGCCTCTTGTGGCCCGCATGCACGAATGTCCGCTAGGTGGGGGGCCTTGTGGGGGCGGCAACCCGTACCACGCCGAAAACACCCTGTGGGCCCATTCACTGTTGGCGGTGTATGCGTTGCCGTTGGACGTTTCCCTAAACGCCGTCGTTGCCACTCTATTCCACGATGTGGGTAAAGTGTTCACCGGTGATCGCGCAGCCTGGATGTTCGGGGACTACGGCCCTCACTGGGAGCCGTCGTCGTCGTCGTCGTCATCGTCGTCGATTACAGCTGCGAGCCGACGGCCTTCCCGACACTATGCCCCGTTGTCGTCTCCAGCAGGTGTTACGTCGTCGTCCACAACAGCCCACCGCGGTTGGCCTCTTCCTGTTGCCGGTGGCGCCTCCACAGCGACACCATCGGCGTTTGATGGCTTTTATGGAACAACATACCGGTTCCCTCCTCCTACCCCAATTGCCGCCTCCTATCACCATAGCAGCAGCAGCAGCAGCAGCAGCAGCAGCAGCAGCAGCAGCAGCAGCGGGGGCCACAACTCGTCCTGGCCGCCATCATTGTCGCCGGGGGTTTTTGGATCCCGAGTTGTGCGGCGCAACAGTGGCCGATATCACGAGCGTGTTGGAGCGGTGCTTGCTGCATTGTTTGTGGACGCGTTACGGGCCTGTCCGTGGATGCGACCATTGCAACACCAATTGTCTCGGCAGACGGTGGTAAAGCTTGTTGCCCACCACATGGACATCGATCTAGCCCGCTGTTCGCGTCCC
>Ga0209417_1006569_pt1 | contig 11800 bp, 8 predicted proteins | sample RifGroF2_FD_184002 | JGI IMG/M metagenome (GOLD analysis project Ga0209417, IMG submission 184002) | Groundwater microbial communities from Rifle, Colorado, USA - Groundwater F2 (SPAdes) (version 2) | ecosystem: Environmental > Aquatic > Deep subsurface > Groundwater | place: Rifle, Colorado... | reverse complement strand
TAATGTTTTCCTGATATAAAATCCGCAGATCTTGTTCAATTTATGATTGAAGGATTTGATTATAAGAGGAAGCTTAGAGATCCTGAAAACATTATCGGGAATGAATTCATTCCATTCTATCAGTTCGTCATCAGACAGAGGAATGGACGGCAGAGCCAGAAAGAAATATCTTAGCTCCGAATTATAGATTCCGTCATATTTAAAATACACGAACCTGTCCCTGTCGTTCCCGAAATAAAGTTTATTTTCTTTCCCGTCAGTGAAATAATATGTTCCGTCGGTATCCATCTTCACGGTAACCGCAATTTCCCCGGTATGAATATTATCTTTGTAAACTTTATATACGAACTCTTCGTCAAGAATGAACTGGAGTTTTCTTGTGAGTGTTTTTGATGATGACAGAGCTGTAACGGAATCATTTTTTTTAAGATATTTAATATCAAGGTCAAGATCGTTCGCTTTGAAGCTGTTGAACGCAAACTCTATTCCCGCAGATCCTATCAGATGGGAATACTGCAGCTGAACATGAATGTGCGGTTCGGGTGAATATCCTGAATTTCCGCATTCTGAGAGCAATTGTCCTTTTGATACCTGATCGTTCTTTTTAACCTTGATCGAACCTTTTTTAAGATGCGACAATTCTACATAATACCCGGGATTAAAGTAAATAATAATATAATTACCCCAGTTATTCACTTTATCAACCGTACCGATATCGTTGTCGTCAGCTTCATCGTAAACATCAACAACCGTTCCGTCAACAGGGGATATTACAGGCTTGCCGAAACAAAAGAAATCTTCTTTTATTAAACCATCATTTCTGAAAGTTTTTCCTTTATCTTCTATGGTGAAGTCATAAGCGTATCTCCATACGCCTTTATGCGTCCATTCGCCGTCGAACGGCTGATAAACTGTCCATTTTCCCATGAAAGGAAGATTTATCGAAGGTGTTGACCAGTCGAATCTGTTTTTATAGTTAAGATGATCGATAAGCGATTTTTCAGGCTGTTCGAGGTTCGTCTGATTCATCATTATATATTTGACGCTGCCCAATACATAAATGTATAACAGAACCGTAAGATTGAACGGCAGTGTGAACACCGGTATTCCGAATGAGACCCAGAAAACCGATGTGGCGTCTATTATAAAAACCGACGCGAGAACGGCTGATAATGTGAGCAGGTATGTTCTTTTTGAAGGAATTAAAAACATTCCGCCGAGGCTCACTCCCACCAGTATGAAGTTGAATGATGATACTTCCTGGAACGCCAGAGGAACGCTGCCTTTTAATACGGCGAGGAAATAAATTCCCGCGTAATAGGACAGGACAGCCGTAAAAAAGGTGATACGTGAATAAAGCAGGATCGCTATCAGCAGAATAATGCCGATAATATCATAAGGCATGAAAATCAGTATTCCGACAGCCCGTAAAAGCCCCTGAATAAAAGCCGGCAGTGCTTCAATGTTGAAATATTCCTGTTTGTAAAATGAATCAACGATCAGATTACTGTACTTTGCTGAAGCAAGGTAGATTATCATGGCCGATATTGTGAACGGTATGTTCAGTACCGGCAGCCTGAAATATAAATACAGCGCCGAACTTAATGTATAAGTGAGCAGAACAGTCAGGATGCTCATGCCGAAAGTGAGCAGAATTGAGAGCGTGGTGATCTTAAAAATGAATCCGACAGCAAATCCGGTAAGAAGCGCATTATATGTAAAAAGTTTATTTACCGGATCATTTCTTTTAATTCCGATGAACCTTGCGAAAAGTAATGCGATTATGAGAGAAAGCAGCCCGAGAACAGCGATATTACGGTTGAACAGCGTTGAAAGGAACAGAAGTACTCCGACAGTCCTGTTCTGAATAAAGAAAAGATTCGAGTAAGCGAAAAACAATTCTTCTGTCGTGTCTTTCAAATATTCTTTTATCCTGCCTGAACTCATGCGCGTTTATCCTTAAAATTGGAATCTCTTTAATTTCTCCGGAACGCTTTCCGGTCCGACTATGTCCTGTAATGTTTCAGGCCTTCTGATCTGCTCGACAGTACCGTCCTCCAATATCATAACTACAGCGGGACGGTATCGGATGAACTGCATCCACTGGGTCATATTATATGCGCCCATCGGGGAAAGTATCAGCCTCGTACCTTTTGGTAGCGGCGGTAAGAACGCGCTTTCGACCACAACATCGATGTTCATGCATAAAGGTCCGTAAATGATGCTGTTTTCATAAGCACCGTGAATTTCCCTGTCTATTTCGACATGATAGTTATACCAGGCTGAAGTGTATAATAGGTTTACGCCGGCGTCAATTATATAGCTTTTAGTCCCGTCGGGAAGTCTTTTTACGGCATCAACGGTGGTTATAAGCCATCCGGCCTCGTCAACGATCGCTCTGCCTGTTTCAAGATAAACTTCGGGATATTCTTTCGGTTCAAGCTCTTCTAATAGAGTATCTGTGATCGCGTCAATGAAATTTTCCACCGGCTGTATAGCTACTTCAGGCGGCAGATAGGTTCCTTTAAGTTTGTTCTTCGACGGAAAACCTCCGCCGAAATCCAGGTACGAAATTGATATTTCAAATTCTTTTTCGATCCTGCGCATCAGCTGAACCACTTTTTTCACCGCTTCTTTGTACGCACTGGGCTCCATCATGAATGTGCCTATATGGCAGTGGATACCTTCAAGATGCAGATAGTCGCTGTGCTGAATTCTTTTCACTGCGTTGAAAGCGTTATTGTTCTCGATATTGAATCCGAATCTCGACCACTGCGGATAAACACCCGTGTCCATGTTTACCCTGATGCCGACAGATGCTTTAATATCGAGTTTCTTTGCCGCCTCTTCCGCTTTGATTATCTCGTCGAAATTATCGAGATTGACCATCGCTCCTTCTTTAAATGCGACTACAAGCGATTCAAGCGGTTTATAAGGTCCGTTATAAATGATCTTCTTGCCCGGTACGCCCATTCTTCTCGCTTTCTGATATTCAAAGTCTGAAACCACTTCCGCCGTCTCGCCTTCCTGATGAAGTACGGAACATACGGCATCGAGGTAATTCGTTTTGTACGACCAGCTCATTTTTGCTTTGGGGTATTTGCTGGAAAAATATGAGAAGATCTTTCTGTATCTTTCCCTTATTATTTTTTCGCTTAAAACAAATACAGGTGACCCGAATTTATCGGTGAAATCTCCAATTGCGAATCCTTCGATATCGTCCCTGTGACCTTTATTGTAACTTACACCGAATTTGTTCATCACTCCGGCAGTCTGTTTTCTGATATATGGTTTTATGTATTCTTTTTTCATGCCCTATTCTCCTTTTTCCGATGTTTCCCCGAATGTGCTTATCTGTTCGAAATCGGATATATCTTTTACAAGTTCATTCGTATATCTTATCATCAGCTTGCCGCTCTTATAATCGGAATGCGTGTCGTAGTCCTGTCCAGTTAGAAGCTGTACCATTCGCGCAGGCAGGTTTATTCCGCAGCCGGCCGGAAAATACACCCATGCCGGAAATCTCGGATTTATTTCAAGTACATATATTTCCTGGGTCTTGTCCTCGAGAAGCACTTCGAACTCAAATCCGCCGCGCCACGACAGCCCTTTTACTACCCTTTTTGTTGCTTCGATCAGCTTTTCGTTCCTGATACTGACGGCATTCCATACTTTGCCGAGCTTGGTAATGGTCATTTTTCTGATTGCGAAAACTCCCAAATCGCTCCCGTTGCCGTCTCCGCATCCTATCACATCGTACTCGTCGCCCTGAATGAATTTCTGCACGATTATCGGATAACCCCAGGCTGATGCGATCTTTCCAAAATAGCCTTCGGCCTCCCCCGGCGAATTAGCTTTGTACGCCTCGTAGAACGGCCCTTTCACCATGCACGGGAACCCTAATTCGTTCACCGCGTTATGAAGATCTGTCAGAGAGGTGCAGCTCATGTACTCCGGAGCTTTAACTCCGATCTTTTCAGCCAGTTCCTTTAGCCTGAGCTTATCTCTAAGCCTGAACATTTCCTTTGAAGGTATGAGCATCTTTATTCCGATATCTTTCAGAACAGGCTCGATGTCCATATAGATCGGAAGTTCGGCATCAAGCGCGGAGATTATAACATCGATACTCTCTCTTGAATGAATGTCCTTTATTCTTTCTATGAACGCTTCCCTGCTTCCTGATGGATAAGGCATGATATAGCTTTTATCAATTATATGGTCCAAATATATTCCCGGTTCAAGGGCGTCATAAGCAAGACCGATGGTCCTTATATCCATTCCGCTTTCTTTTAAAGCCCGGCATATACCTGCGCCGGGACCCGGATTATCAATAGTGTTTATCCCGCTTACCGCAACTGTGATCTTCATAGTGATCCCCTTAAATTAAAAAATATTTTTTAAGGTTTTCAATAAAATCATTAACATCCACGCTGACTTCGTCTTCTGTCGAGTCGTATTCGTCAAGGAGAACCGACCTGATCTCATCAGGCTCTTTTCCCGCTTTAAGCAGTTCAAGGATCTTTAGTCCCGTAGCATTTGCGGTATATGAATGACCGGTAACCGGATCAAAAATGAACCCGCTCTCACTCACTGCAAGTACCGCTAATTTATCTTTATCCATCGAAACTCCCTATATAGTATTTTTGCAGAAGCTTATTAATATAATAATGAAAAAGTGTTTTATCAATTAAAATAGGAAATTAGTAATAAATATTATGTCTTTTGAGATTAATTCTTTACCAGTCTTATCAGACACCACTCGTTCATTTCGTAATATCCGTCGGTGATTAGTCCGCCGACTTCTTTTATCCGGGAATACATCTTCGCATTCTCTTCGATCAGGATGCCTGATAATATGATCATTCCCTGGGGTTTTGTGATCTTCTTAAAGCTAGGAATGAGCTCTTCAAGAACGCTCCTGTTGATATTGGCAACAACTACATCATATAGATTTTCAGCTTCATAATCGCTTTTTGTAGTGAATTTTGTATGAATTTTCATGTCGGCATGATTTAAGTGGGCGTTTTCCTTGCAGTTGTCGTAGCTTTCTTCGTCAATGTCAACAGCTGTGACGCTTTCTGCGCCAAGTTTTACGGCCGCAATTGATAATATTCCTGATCCCGACCCCGCTTCGAAAACTTTTTTATCGGTAAAATCATGCTTGCTGATCTCCTGAAGCATCAGTTTTGTGGTTTCATGCGTGCCTGTTCCGAAAGCCATCTTAGGCTCGATCAGGATCCTTATCTTATCGGTCTGGACTTCCATCCATGCAGGTACGACCAGAAATTTCCCCGCATCTATCGGCGCGTAAGTTTTTTTCCATTCTTCACGCCAGTCGGTCTTCGGAATACTGACCGCTTTCATTTCGGGAACATCCCCTATTCCGTTCTCCTCAAAAAACAACAGAAGGGAATTTTTTATGATCTCGGGATCATCGTCCTCTTCAAAGAAAAGCCTGAGCCCGGTATCCTCTTCAAAAGTGGTTTCGTCCAGATCTTCGATCCCTTTACAGCCTATCGAAAATGCAAATTCGTCGTTTATTTTAATGTCTATCGAATACCATTCCATATATTACGCGCCTTTAAATTGATTTGCAATTTCATTTAATATCTTATCGGCGACCTGAAGAGCTTTGAGCCCGTCTTCACCCGTTACTTTTATCGGTTTTCCTTTTGAGATCGCTTCTACAAAATCCCTGTTCTCTTCGAGAAGTGCATTCACTTCGATTTTTTCCCTCTTTGAATAAATAATTTTTTTATTCACAAAATCGAGATCAGCAACAGCCATGCCGTCGTTTATAACAGCTTCTTTGTCGGCAAGGTAGAATATGTCTGCAATTCCCGTATCAAGATCGAGCGAGAGATATTTGTGCTCCTGGAATATCCTGAACTTTCTCATTTTCTTTAAGCTCATTCTTGAAGCTGTAAGATTCGCAACTGCACCGTTTTTGAACTTTATCCTGACATTGGCGATATCGGTCGTATCGGTTACAACAGCAACACCCGCCGCATCAATTCTTTCAATGTCTGATTTTATCAGACTCAATATCAAATCAATGTCATGTATCATCAGATCAAGCACGACAGACACATCTGCGCCTCTCGGGTTGAACGGCGCGAGGCGGTGAGCTTCGATGAATTTCGGCTCTATCTCAAAATTCTTAAGCTGCGAAAATGCAGGATTATATCTCTCTATCTGACCCACCTGAATGATCAGGTTTTTCTCTTTTGCTAGTTCTACAAGTTCAATACCTTGTTCGACTGTAGCTGTGATGGGCTTTTCTATGAATATATGTTTCCCTGCGAGAAGACATTTTTTCGCTACTTCATAGTGCCCCTGAGTTGCGACGGCAACAACCATCCCGTCAACCAGCGGAAGCAATTCTTCCAGATCATTAAATCCTCTGCACTTATTCAGTTCTGAAGCTGTTTTGACCGTTTCCGGATTTATATCGTAAACACCTATAAGCTCGGATATATCCGGCAGCATCGTATGCATCTTTGTATGAAGTTTGCCGAGATGTCCGCATCCAGCTATTCCAATTTTTGTTCTCATAAATATCCTGTTGATATAATTATAATTATTAGGAATTTAAATAAATTATATCTATTAGACAAGAATAATAAGGAAAAACGTAAAGTATATTTATTATCATTTGAAAAATATTTAAAATTTGTCTTGGAAACGGATCATTCTGTTATTATCTTGCATTTAGTGTAAGGCCATACAGTTCTCATAAAAAAACAAATTCAAAGAATACCACTTCGGAATCGAAGTTTGATTTTATAAAAAAATAAAAAAAGGAGTCTATCATGAGGAAACAAATTGTAATCCTTCTGATCGGGCTGGCCGTACTGATCAACGCACAAATCGCCATCCCGCCGTCACTTGGAACCGGAACTGAAAGCGATCCTTATCAGATCGCAAATCTCGAGAATCTTTACTGGATCACTGCTGACACGCTGAATTTTCACAGTCACTACATTCAGACTGCGGATATCAATGCCGCTGAAACCAAAAACTGGTTCGTCGGAGATCATGATGATGATCCGGAAACACCTGATGAACCAATGGGATGGAAACCGATCGGAAATTTATCAGATGAATATTTTGCCGGGATTTTCGATGGTACATATGATGGGCAAGGTCATATAATAGATAGTTTATACATAAGTCGGATTCCGAAATCTTTCGATGACGAATCAATGACAGGACTCTTTGGCTGGACTCAAAATACAGAGATCAAGAATCTAGGTGTGGTTAATTCTACAATTATTGGTTGCTCCAATGTTGGTATTTTAGCTGGAACTTTTAGTGGAACCATAACTAGTTGTTACACCTCAGGAAATATTAGTGGTTATTGGGCTGTAGGCGGACTCTTTGGTGAAGGAAGTGGAAATATTGAAAAGTGTTATAGCAATGTTAATGTATCGGGTGCAAATTATACAGGTGGACTTGTAGGTCATTTATCTGGAGGAATCATATCTTCTTCTAGTACTTCAGGAAGTGTATCTCTATTAGGTGAGGGATCTTTTGGTGGTACAGGAGGGTTGGTAGGTACTTCAGAAGGAAATATTACAAATTCCTATTCATTATCAGATATCTACGGAGAATCTGGCGCATATGGTGGTGGTTTTGTGGGGCATCAAGAAGGAGGAAATATAGAGGATTCCTTTAGCTTTGGAAGAATTTATAGCGATTTAAGCGGAGGATTTGAAGGTAGCGGTTACGGAAATGTAGTTAACTGCTTCTGGGATACTGAAGCTTCTGGAGTATCAACGAGCTATGCAGGAACAGGACTTACAACAGCACAGATGAAAAATATCTCGACTTACACCGATGCTGGCTGGGACTTTGTCGGTGAAACAGCCAACGGAACTGAAGATATTTGGAATATGGATGGCATACATAACAACGGATACCCTTATCTAAGATGGATGTATCAACCAGTAGCGATCGCCCCTGCACTAGGCAGCGGAACATCGGAAGATCCATATCAGATCGCAACACTCGAAAATCTTTACTGGATTACGGCGGATACACTGAATTTTCACAGTCATTACATCCAGACTGCGGATATCAATGCCGCCGAAACCAGAAACTGGTTCGTCGGAGATCATGACAATGACCCTGAAACACCTGATGAGCCAAAAGGATGGAAACCTATAGGCGGATTAAGTGAAGTGGAAGCTTTGGGATACTTTAGCGGTTCTTATAACGGACAAAATTATATTATCGACAATATATACATTAATGAAATTACTACCAGTTTATCATATTCCAACACCACTGTCGGACTGTTCGGTAATACGCAAAATGCCATATTAAAGAACATGCGGTTAACAAATGTTGATATTACTGGAATTGATGCCGGTGGCTTGACAGGACTAACATATATTGATACAATTGAAAACTGCTATGTTACCGGATCAGTATCTGGTTCATGGTGCACAGGTGGATTAATTGGAGAAGGCGTAGGTACAACCTTATATAAATGTCACAATTCTGCTTCAGTGACAGGAGAAAACAATGTCGGCGGAATAATCGGATCAGATAATCTGGTTAGTCTTAATCAGTGTTACAATACTGGAAATATAACTGGTACTGCAATAGTGGGCGGTTTAGTCGGATACCAATCCGGAGCAGCCACTGCTGATATTTACAATTGCTTTAATATCGGAAATATAACCGGAACAGAAAAAGTAGGCGGTCTTATAGGGAAGTGCCATGATACAAAAAGTTTTTTCTGCTATTCTACAGGTATTGTGACTGGAACTTCTTATGTTGGAGGTCTGATTGGAGAGTCAATGGTTGGTGCGAACCTGATGAACAATTGTTTCTGGGATATTGATACTTCATGCGTACCTGATACTACTGCACAAGAGGGATACGGAACAGGTCTTACTACAGCACAAATGAAATCTCTTTCAACATTTACAGATGCCGGTTGGGATTTCATTGGTGAAACAACAAACGGAACCGAAGATATATGGGATATGGACGGTGTAACAAATAACGGTTATCCGTTCCTTGCTTGGATGAGCACTACCGGGATTGAAGAAGAGGATACTTTACAACCCATAGAATTTGCTCTCTTTCAGAATTATCCAAATCCATTCAATCCGATCACGACTATAAAATTCTCAATTCCGAAAGATCAGAATGTGAAATTATCGGTTTATAATTCTAACGGACAGCTTGTGAACGAGTTGGTAAATAAAAAATTAAATGCCGGTAATCACTCGATTCAGTTCAATGCTGAAAGATTGAACAGCGGAATATATTTCTATAGGCTTGATACTGACGGTAAGAGCCTTGTTAATAAAATGCTGCTGATAAAATAATAGCAAAGGAGAAAAAATCATGTTATTTAAAAAAAGCCATATCGAAAAAGCAGAAGGTAAAACAAGTGAAAAGCGTAACTTTTCAATAATTGTAGTACTTGTTTTTACCATCTGTACTGCAGTTATTGCGTCTGTAGCTATACCTGCATACATTTCATACGAAAGAAATTCAAAAGAGAAAATTGCACTGAACTTTGCTGCGATGATAGCTCAATCTGCATCAGCATATTACGCTCAGAGCGAGATATCACCTACATGTTTATATGATGTTAATGTGCTAGCACCTTCAGGCTATGTCGCAACTATTGGAGCAGAAGTAGCAGTGGTACAGGGTGATGGTTCTCCTGGTTATGTATCTGATACTGACTTCAATACTCAAACTGTTGCTTGGAGATAGTATTATGAACTTGTTTAGTTCATTAAGTAAAATGTTATACATAAAGGAGCTTATCATGAAAAAATATACATTTTTGATAATATCAGGAGTATTAGCCTTAATACTTTACGCTTGCTCTAAAGATAGTATTTACGAAGCGGATAACAGCATCAAAGCAGTTGAAAATCTGACCTTGAAATGTACAGGACCCAACAGTGTAGAGCTGGAGTGGAAATTTCCCGATAATTCTCAGTGTTCTTTCAGACTGGACAAGAAAACAAACGAATCAGACTGGGTAGAAAATTATGCAGAATTAAATGGAGATATGAGGAACTGGACGGATACCTCTGTCGAACTGGATCAGATCCTCTATTACAGGCTCTTCACGATCTATGAAAACAATTTGTCAGAAGAAAAGGTCATCTCTTTTAATAACAAAATCGCTTCTCCGTCAGGTCTTACAACTATTGTGCTGGGAGAATCTTCGATACAACTGAACTGGACTGACGATACATTTGATGAAGCGGGAACGATCATTGATCGAAAAGAAAGTACGGACAGTCTCTGGAAAGAGGTGTTCACAACTCCTGAAAATATTGTAACCTGGCTGGATATAAATCGTTCGCCCGGTATATTCTATTCTTATAGAGTAAAAGCTTACTTCAAAACTTACACTTCGGAATACTCGAATGAATCTCAGAATTCAACTACGGCGACGAGTTTTATTTATGTACCGTCCGGAACTTTTACAATGGGCAGCAATAACAATACCGACGAACAACCTGCACATCAAGTCACTATTTCCAGAGGATTCCTTATAGGCAAGTATGAAGTAACTCAAAAAGAGTGGAATGATCTCATGTCCGGTTATACTGCTCATATAGAGTATCCTTATGGATATGGAAAATTCGGAACAGGCGATGATTATCCGATTTATTTTATAAGCTGGTACTCAACTCTGGTATATTGTAACGCGAGGAGTATCGCAGAAGGATTAGCACCCTGCTATAGTATAAAAGGATCAACTGACCCGTCTGCATGGGGACTAATACCCGAAGGTTATGACGAAGATTGGGAGTCGGCGGTATTGAATACAGATGTGAACGGTTACCGTTTACCTACCGAAGCAGAATGGGAATATGCTGCAAGGTATGGCGATAACCGGATATATCCGTGGGGAAATGATCTCCCGTCAGCGGAACTGGCTAATTTTGGAGATAATGCGGGTTTCACTACACCTGTAGGCAGTTACCCTTTAGGTAATAGTAAACTTGGAATGTGTGATATGGCAGGGAATGTGTGGGAACATTGCTGGGATAAGGCCGATGTTTATTCTGCTGACAGTGTTACTGACCCGACCGGTTCACCTGAACCTTCGCCGTTTACATATAATGCTCGTATCTTAAGAGGAGGCAGCTGGTATCATTCACACGACAAAACAACTCTCAGAAGCTGTTTTAGAAATATAACCAGTTCAGGCATGCAGTCCGGCGGTTTCAGAATTGTAAAACTGCCTTGATAAAATCGTAAGTTAAAGGAGATCATCATGAAAACCATATTTTTAACTATATTTACATTGGGCATTATATTTCATATATATGCCCAGACCGCAACTCCGCCTTCAGCAGGTGATGGATCAGAAGTTAATCCGTACCAAATAGCAAATCTTGAAAATCTATACTGGATTGCAGCAGACACAACAAATTACCACAGCAATTATATTCAGACAGCGGATATTAATGCCGCCGAAACTATAAATTGGTTCGATGGGTACGGATGGAAACCTATCGGCAATTCATATACCGCTTTTACAGGCATTTACGACGGACAGTTTTACTCTATTGACAGCTTATATACTAATCGTCTCTATGAAAGCTGTAACGGGTTATTTGGACGATCTTCCGGATCTGATCTAAAAAAAATAATTTTAACAATGGTAAATGTTACGGGTGGTGGTTTTAGTTACGGCCACATTGGATCATTGGTCGGTTTATCTGAAAACAGTAATATAAATTATTGTTCGGCTAATGGAATTGTAGTAAGTAAAAGTGATTATACGGAAGCATTTGTTGGGGGTCTG
>Ga0209417_1006568_pt1 | contig 11807 bp, 11 predicted proteins | sample RifGroF2_FD_184002 | JGI IMG/M metagenome (GOLD analysis project Ga0209417, IMG submission 184002) | Groundwater microbial communities from Rifle, Colorado, USA - Groundwater F2 (SPAdes) (version 2) | ecosystem: Environmental > Aquatic > Deep subsurface > Groundwater | place: Rifle, Colorado... | reverse complement strand
CAGGTCCTCGGGGAAAGTAAAATCGGCCACCACCAGGTCGTAGACGCGCCGGGCGGCCAGAAGGAAGCGCGAGGCTTCGCCGCAGGTAACGCTCACGCGCGGGTCGGAAAGCGAGCCGGCGTTGTAAGGCGAAAAAGCGCCGCGGCCAAGCTCCAGGACGTTCTCGTCGTAGTCCACCAGGTCGGCGGCCGCCACCGGGACGTGCCGCAGCAGGTCCCTGAGGGCCAGGCCGTCGCCGCCGCCCAGCACCAGGGCGTTGAGCGGGCGGCGCAGCCGCGCCGACGCCAGCGCGGCGGCCGGCAGCGCGAGCGATTCGTGGTAGACCGCCTCGTCGCGCGTGTCGAACTGCAGGCTCCCGTTTATATAAAAGGAAAGCCCCCCGGCGTGTTCGGTAACTTTAAGGCCGGCCATCTGAGCCCTCCAGCGCGCGGTTGAGCAGGGCGGCCGCGCCAGCCGCCGCCAGCGGCAGCAGGCAGGCCGCGAAGAACTGGTACGCGGCGTGCGGCCCCGGCGCGAAAACGGCGTATTCGATAAAACTGTAGACCCACAGCGCGGGCAGCGCCCCGAACGCGGCCACGCGCCAGTGTTCCGAGATCTCCTCCCCGGAGAAGAACAGGCGCATCAGCCGGGGCAGCAGCGCCGAGAGCGCGGCGCAGGAAACGGCGATATACCAGAACGACAGCTTGAAGCCGCCGAACTCGCCCAGGGCCAGGACGAAGGCCCAGACGCAGGCCGAAGAAATTCCCAGCCAGACCGGCACGCGCATCAGGCACATCACGATGACCAGCGCGAGGGGCACGCCGAGGGCAAAGTAATAATCCATGGGGAAACCGTTGGCGATGGCGATAAAACCGAACATGCCGAAGCCGGTAAGCCCGGCTTTTACACCCTCGAAGCCCGGCAGGGACCCCTTGCCGTAGGTGCCGGCCCGCGCCTTCTTGTCGAGCACCTCGAAGTCTTCAGGGCGCACAATGTCGCCCAGGTACGCCTCCGGGTAATCCTGGTCCGGCTCCTTCCAGATCTCTATCGCCAGGTTCTTCCGGCGGCCGGGCAGATAATAGTCCCAGGTGATCTTGGGCACCATGTCTCCCTCGTCGTCCTCGGCGCGCACCGAGGTGGACCCCTCGTAATTATAATCCCCGGCCATGCACCGCACCACGCGCGGCGCCGTGTCCGGCATCGAGGATTCGCGGAACTTTATCCACTCGCCGGGAGAGATCTCGTACGTTACCCCGCCCAGGCTGGTCTGGCGCGTAAGCACCCAGAGCACCTCTAAGCCGGAGGCCTTCTTCTCCTCGGTCTTTATCAGGTAAAGCTCTTCGGAGCCGCTCTCCAGCGTCCACTGTCTCTCCGTGTAGGTGCCGGATTCCCGGTTCGTGGTCGTTTCGGTGACGCAGAACTCGCGCCCCTGGTATTTTATATAGCGCCCCCGTTCGGCGGCGGTGAGGCTGGCGGCCTTATCCATATTGGAAGTAGTTTATCAAAAAAAACGCCCGCAGATTCACCCGGCCTTGTTACCAAGATGGTGTTGACAAGCCGGTTTGCCTGACATATAATAACTATACATACCGTTTGGGGTTTGGGGTAGTCAAAATTTTCTCGCATCCTGCTTAACCATCTCTGGGGGGAGGGGTTCTATGCTATTCTGCGTGAACAAGGCCGTGCCTTTGCGGCTGCGCATGCTGCTGGGGTTCATTATCGCCGCCGGGGCGGGAATACTCCTTATGTATTTTTCCGCAAAAAGGGCCCTGGAGCCCCTGAGCGTGAACGAAACCGGGGAGCAGCTCTATTCCAGCGTAAAGGTTGCCGCGACGGAAATAAATTCGGGGATAATCTACGCGCAGGAAAAAGCGCTTTTGATAGCCTCCGGAGAAGAATTGAGAGCGCTTCTCGCCTCGCCGCCCGCCCCGGGCAAAGAAGAGGCCCTGAAAGCGGCGCTAAGCCGCTCCACCAAGTTCATTCCCGGGCTTTCAGCCGCCGCGCTGACGGACAAGCGCGGCGCGACCCTCGCCGTTTTCTCCAGGGAGGGCAGCCGCGTTTCGACCGAAACGGGAAAGGCGTTCCCGGGCGCGGGAGAAATATATATAGCCCCCCCGATAATAGCTAAGGATGACCTCATTTACGAAGTGGCGCTTCCCCTGGCCCTTAACGGGAACACAAAGCCCCGGTGGGCGCTCAGTTGCCGCTTTTCCGTCATCAAGATGCCGCGCATTCTCCCGCCGCCTTCCTGTCCCAAGGTAACGGTCCAGCTCGCAAAAAGAAAAGGCGAAAAGATCGTCATCTCCAGCGCCGACGGTAAAAGGACGGAGGAGGAACTGAGGGCGGAAACCGCCGCCCTGTTCCTCCCGGTCCTGCAGGGGAAAGAGGGCTACAGCGCCGACAATGGCGGAACGGAGCCCCTGGTCTATTCCTACGCGAGGCTGCAGTCCCCGGATTGGCTGATAGTCGCAAAAGCCGCCGTCCCCCAGCATGCGGCCTCGCGCGCCAGGAAGGCCCTGGCCCAGATACGGGTCCAGGCCTTCATCCAGTTCGCGGCGCTTTCCCTCGCGGCCTTCCTCTTCGTTAAACTCATGAGCTGCCCGGTCTCGGAGAACGCCGCCGCCGCGGCGGCCCTGCTGGAAGAACTCGGCGCCGCCCCTCCGGCGGATGCCGGCGCCTGCTCCGAGACGGAAACGATAGCCAAGGCCCTGGCGGAAGCTTTATCCCGGTTTAAAACCCGCGAGGAAAGCGGGCTGCAGCTCAGGAACGAAGCAGAAAAACTGCGGGAGGAGGACGAGGAGCTGAAGAACCAGAACGTGGAGCTGGAAAAGCTCAACAAGTACCTGCTGGAACGGGAAAGCAAGATCTCGGAACTGAAGGCCGAGCTGCGCGAACTGCAGGAAAAGGTAGACCGCGTAAAGGGAGAATGACAGATGCGGTTCTCAACCAAGAGCAGGCTGCTGGCGGGCGCGAAGGCGGCCCTGCTGATGGCCGCGCTGGGCGGGGTCTACGGCCTTTATACCCGCTTCGAAACGCTGGCCAGCGACGGGAGCGTCATAAGCGGCACGCTGCAAAAATCAGAGGCCCTGTATTCGGTGGCGGTGCAGTGGAAAGCCGGGCCCGCCCCGGCGAACTGGAAAAATTCTTTCAAGGCCGCGTACTTTGAACTGGGCGCGGCCATAAGCGGCGCCGAGCTTAACCTCCCCTCGAACGCGGCGGCGTTCAAAGTCATTACGGCGGATTATTTCAGGCTGCTGCCGCTGGCCGAAAAAGTTTCCAGATCGGAAGCCGACAAGGAGGCCGGGGACAGGGCCTGGGCCGGACTTGTCAGGCATACGGACAGGATCTTAACGCAGGCCCTGGCCGCGGCCGGCAGCACTACCGAGGCGCGCAACCTGCTGCTGGCGAAAACCGGGCTTGGCTATCTCGCCATCTTCATCTTTTTCATCTTAGCGGAGATAGCGCATTACTACCTGGCCTACGACCCCCTGATCGACGAACTTTCCAAGCTCAACCGCAAACTGATGCGCTGCGCGGCGCCCTTCCCGGACCAGCCCGCGTTCGGCAACGAGATACTTGAACTTAACGCCGGCGCCGACCGCCTCAGGGCCGCCCTGCACGCGGCCTCCGAGGAACGGGCGCGCCTGAAGAAGGAGGCCGCCACCCGGCAGGCGCGCATGAAGGCGCAAAGCCGCAGCCTGGAGCTCACGCGCAAAAAAGTGGTGGAACTGGTCGACGCCCTGGAAGACGCGCGCGTCGAACTGCAGAACGACAAAAAGGCGCTGAAGGCGGCCGGGGAAAAGCTGGAGCGCTCCAACAGGGAACTGGAGCAGTTCGCCTACGTGGCCTCGCACGACCTCAAGGAGCCGCTGCGGGTGATCTCCAGCTTCAGCGGCCTGCTCTCTAAAAGGTACTCCGAACAGCTAGACGCCGACGCCAAGGATTTCATCCACTACATAACCCAGGGCTCGCAGCGGGCCTCCGACCTGATAAGCGCCCTGTTCAACTATTCCAAGGTCACCTATACCTCCAAGGCGTTCCGGCCGCTGCCGACGGAGGAGATCCTGCAGAAGGCCATGTTCAACCTCAAGATCTCGCTGGAAGAAAAGCGGGCGCGCATAACCTGGAAGGACCTCCCGGTGATAAAAGGCGACGAATTCCAGCTGATACAGCTTTTCCAGAACCTGATCTCCAACTCCCTCAAGTTCAACGCGGCCCCCGAACCGGAAATATCCCTTTCGGCCTCCAGCCTGCCGGGGTCGGTCACCATCCGCGTCTCCGACAACGGCATAGGCATACCGAAGGAACATACCGAGCGCGTCTTCCTTATCTTTCAAAGGCTGCATTCCCAGGAAAAATACCCCGGCACCGGCATAGGCCTGGCCCTGTGCAAGAAAATAGCGGAGAACCACGGGGGCAGGATCTGGGTGGAACAAAACCCGGCGGAGGGAAGCTCTTTCTTCATCCAGTTCCCGGTACGGGAACCGGCGCTGTCGGATACCCCGACACAACAGGAGGCTAAGGCTGGCATATGAACAAAACACACAAGAACGCGAAGATGCTGGAGATACTGGCGGTGGAGGACAACCCGGCCGACATACGGTACCTGAGCGAGGTTTTCAAGGAAGGCAGGCTGCTCAACAGGGTCACCGCCGTGGCCGACGGGGACGCCGCGCTGCGCTGCCTGCGCGGGGAAGGCGAGTACGCGGGTTCCGTCAGGCCGGACCTGGTGCTGCTGGACCTCAATATGCCGGGCAAGGACGGCCGGGCCGTGCTGGAGGAGATGCGGCGCGACCCCGCCCTGGCCGCGGTGCCGGTGATAGTGCTTACCACCTCGTCCTCGGTGGACGACGTAAGCCGCAGCTACGACCTGAAAGCTAATTCCTATATGGTAAAACCCCCGGACCTGGGCCAGTTGCTGAAGGTCTGCATGTGCCTGGACAACATCGGCGTGGCCCTCTCCGCCCTGCCGGCGAAAAAGCGGCAAAAGACGGCGCACAGGCGGACGGTATGAGCGCCAACGGCCTTACCATCCGCGTCCTGCTGGTGGAGGACAACCCCCCGGACGCCAAGATCATAGCCGAACTTTTCCGGGATATCGCCGAGGGGAGCTTCCAGCTTACGACTACCGACACCCTGCGCAAGGGCGTCGCGGCGGACGCTGCATCCCCGGCGGACATCATCCTGCTGGACCTGAACCTGCCGGATTCCTACGGCCCCGCCACCCTTACCAGGGCGATGGAGCAGTTCAAGGACAGGCCGATCATCGTCCTGACGGGTTTTTACGAGGAGAAACTGGGCCTGGACCTGATCAGGAAAGGGGCCCAGGATTACCTGGTGAAAGGCAAGATCACCGGCGACTGGCTGGGCTACTCCATCAGGTACGCGATCCAGCGCTTCATCATAGAGCAGCAGTTGAGGGCCAGGGAGAACCGCCTGCGGTCTATACTCGAAAAAAGCCCGGACGGCGTCCTGATCACCTCGCAGGGGAGCAAGGTGCTTTTCGTCAACCCCGGCGCGGAACATATTTTCGACCTCACCCGCGAGGAACTTCTGGAACGGCCGTTCACGCTGGAGGCCCGCTCGGACAAGTCCGTGGAGGCGGAACTTACCAGGCATGACGGCAGGAAAGTGCCGCTGGAGATACGGGCCGTGGACATAGCCTGGGGAAATGAAACCTGCAAGCTGGTGATACTGCGCGACCTGGGGGCGATGCGCTCGCTGGAAAAGACCCGCGACGAATTCATCTCCATGGTCTCGCATGAACTCCGTTCTCCGCTCACGGTGGTAAAGGAAGCCCTGCAGCTGATTTACGACGGGACGATGGGAGAAGCCACCGAGCAGCAGAAAGAGCTGCTGAAGATAGGGCTCGATAACGCCGGGCGCCTCAACAGGCTGATAGACGCCCTGCTCGACATCACCAAGATAGAGGCCGGGGTGATGCCCATGGAGCTGTCGAAGGCCAGCCTGGACTCGCTCTTGAAGACCACGCTGGCGGAATACTCCATGCTCGCCGCGGAGCGCGGGATAAAGATGGAGATCCTGCGGCCGGGCAGACCCGTCGAGACCTATTGCGACCTGGAGAAGGTGCGCGAAGTGCTGGTGAACCTGGTCTCCAACGCCCTGAAGTTCACCCCGAAAGGCGGGGAGATAATCCTGTCGCTGGCGGAGGTGGAAGACCAGGCCCTGATCTGCGTGGAGAACACGGGCCAGGGTATAGAGCCGGAGAACATCCCCCGCCTGTTCACCAAGTTCTCGCAGCTGAGCCGGCAGGCCGAAGGGATCAAAGGCACGGGTCTCGGCCTGGCGATAAGCAAAGGCTTCGTGGAAATGCACGGCGGCCGCATCTGGGCCGACAGCCGCCCGGGGAAATGGTGCCGCTTCAGCTTCATCATCCCGGTCATCGGTTTCGAACAGGCCGCCAAAGAACTGGTACGGCGGGAGATCGAGGCCGCCTCGAAGAAACAGGCGCGCTTCTGCTCGCTGACCGTAGCGCTGCCGAAGAAGAACGGGGAGAAAGCCGAGCGGACGGCCTCCCAGCAGGAGGAGGATTTCCTCCGCAACGCGACCCGCAGCACGCACGGCATGCTCAGGCGCGACAGCCGCGAATTCACCATGCTGCTGGGCAACGCCGGGCCCAAGGAGGCTTGCCGCGCCTCCTCCTATATCGAAAAGGGGCTGGCGGAAATAGCCGGCGGCGGCGCGAAAAAGCAGGCGGCCCAAAGCTTCATCCTCGCCTACCCGGACGATTTCACTGACGCGGACGCTTTCCTGAAAAAACTGTCGGAGGCCAGGGCGGGAAAATGAAAAAAATACTGCTGATAGAGGACGAGGCTCAGCATATCCTGCTGGTGAAGATACGCCTCGAGCTTAACGGCTACGAGGTGGTGGCGGCCCAGACGGCGGCGGACGGCGTAGCCGCGGCCAGGGCCCACAGCCCGGACCTGATCCTGCTGGACCTGATACTGCCGGACATGAACCCGGAAGAGACCATAAAAGCGTTAAGGGCCGTTCCCTCCGCCGCAGCAACGCCCATACTGGCCTTCACCGCGCTGGACACTTTCGAGATCCACCGCCGGCACCTGGGCGCGGAAATAGCGGGCTTCATCCCGAAGCCCTACGAGACCTACGAACTGCTGGGCAAGATAAACGGCATCCTGGACCCGGGCGCCGACAGCGAATACGGGCGGCTGACCCCGGAGACCTGACCCGGCAGGCCCTTGACTGCACCCCGGGAACCTGCAATATTATATATAGCCATTTTGTGAGCCGGCCATTTCAGGTGCGGGACCCTATGTTATTACCCGGTTATAAAATTTCAGCCATCCTCGCCGCTTGTCTCGCGGGCTATTTGCTCGTCAGCGCGCCAAGGCAGCAGCCGGGCCTCCCCGGCGATCTCAGGGATGCGCCCAATTCCCCCGGCGCCTTCGGGCAGCTGGGCGGGGAGGAGCGGCTCCAGGACGCGCAGGGGCAGAGCGTGCCTGACCCGGTGCCCGTCGCGGGCGGCGGGCGCAAGGGAACGGCCGCCCGTTATCCCGGCAATGATTCCCGGGAGGCGAAGCTTTTCCTTAACGCCGGGACCGGCACGGACGGCGGTCAGACAAAAATATTTACGCCCGGCCAACCGCGGGGAACCGTGCTGGTGCGCCCGCGCGAATTCCTGATAATCGGCCATGCCGGTTCACCCCTCAGGGAGATCGAGAACACGGTGAAAAGTTTCCAGGCGGCCCTGGACGAGGGCGCCAATGCGATAGAGACCGATGTCTGCCTGACTGCGGACGGGATCCTGGCCCTGTGGCATGATTGGGACTCATACGGCGACGTCGCTAACCTGAGGCAGATGGGGGTGGCCTCCTATAAATACGCACCCTTCTTCGATTCCCGGGAACCCGAAGGCATTACCGTAGCGGACATCTCGTACCAGCACCTGCGTAAGTATTACGGCTACAGGCTTCCCAGGAACGGCTCCGAGAAGCTCCTAGACATAATCCCCACTTTCGAAGAAATGGCGAAGTGGGCTTCCGGCAAGGACAGGCTGAAACTTATTTACCTCGACATAAAAATACCCGAGAACAGAAGCGACCTGGTGCCTGCCGCCGTTGAGAAGATCAACGAGCTGGGCTCCAGGTATTCCATCCTCGACAAACTCGTATTCTTTTCGCCTTCCATGAAGATCGTGGAAACGGCCCGGGCCTATGTCCGGCAAAAGGGCTATGCCCTTAAAATAGGGCTGGACCGGGAAATGCCGGTCAAGGTCTTCATGCAGGCGGAAGAAGAGGCCGTTCCCCTGGACGACTTCAGGCTGATGAAGGAATCGTCCCAACTGGGACTCCAGTATACTTCACTTGGCCAGCCGACGGCCGCGACCCTGCAGAACGGCTGGGCCAACTACCAGCGCCTGGTCTCCTTCAATGTTTTCCAGAAGACGCTCTACCCGGGGGCGCGTTTTATAGCGTGGACCATAAACAACGAGGAAGACAGCAAATGGCTTATCAAGAACGGGGTGGACGGCATAATGACGAACAGTGTGGATGTGGTAGCGCGCGCCGTAAGGAATAGCGGCAGCCGTTGAGAACCCGGACTTTCCCGAATTACCCGCCTTTATGAGCAGCTTCGAATATAAACGCCAGCTCACCACCATAGCCGCCTGCTTTTTGGTCTATTCGCTTAGCCCCGCGCCGGGGCCGCTGCGGCATATCCCGGCGGACCTGCGGGATGCGCCCAATTCCGGCAGCGCGCTTAAAGACCTGGACGCGGCCCGGGGCTAAAGCGCGTGAGGGACAGGGGACGCTGATGACTATTTAACTTATTGCTAACAAATCACTTCGATCAGTTGATAACAAGTCATATAGTCATCAGCGTCCCCTAGCCCCCGCTTCAACAGCGACCAGGGCAGCGCTTTGAAGAACGAGGCTGCGCCGTAGGTGCCCGGCGATAAAACCGCCACATTATCGGGGCGGGTATAAAGACACCGGTTCAGTTACCGGGGCGAGGACAGGAATTCTCTTTCAAGGCCGGCGGCCAGGTCGGCCACCACTTTCGCGCCGGAGTTCTTTCCGGCGCTTATCAGCTCAAGCGCCTGGCGGGCGGCGGCGTCCTGGCCGCCGGCATCCCTGTTTATCTGCAGGATCCTTTCAGCCCGCTTGAGCACCATCACCGCCGGGTAAGACAAAGTAAGGTCCACGCCCGAAGTCGAATGGCTGTCGGGCTCGGCTTTCGCCGCCCGGCCGCAATTCTCCAGGCTCAGGCAGGGGGCTTCGCTGAGCACGGCCCGCATGAAAGCCCAGTCTTCGGCCGTTTTCAAATTCTTGCCCAGCAGAAAGACCACGGTGCCGCGCTCATTGCGGCCCTCGGCGGGAAGCTGCCGGTATTTCTGCCTGAAAAGTTTCTTGGCCTCCGGTGAAAGACCGTTGAATGCGCTGTCCAGCCTGGGGTCGTTGTCGTTCTTGCTCTGGAGTATTTCTTCCAGCACCGCCAGCCTGGCGGAAGCGTCGGCGGCAGGACTCAGCGCCGGCGCCGCCGGCTGGGCCGCGCGGGGGCCGGTGGCTTTGCCGGCTACGGGCGCGGCGGGCTCTTTGCCGGCGGCAGCGGCGGACGGCTGTGCGGCAGGTTCGGTTTCTGCGTTTGTAGTTGAACGGGCGGCCCGGTGCGCAGCTATAGGCGGCAGCGGCTCATAAGAGGTAAGGCTGTTATCTTTGCGGTTGCGCGCCCGTATGGCCAGAAAACCAAGTACAAAGATAACGGCCAGCGCTAAGACCTTGATCTTCATTTATTATAGAGGTCGGCCTGGATAGCTTTTTTGGCTTTAGCGTCCACTATCCGGTTAAGCTGGTCGTCGGCGTACATCCCGGCGTCCATCTGCACTTTTTCGGTGCAGTTGGCGCAGAACTTCTGAATATTCTTGAGCATGATCAGCGAAGAGCCATAGGAGCCGTAAGGGGTAATGTCGCAGGCGCCGCTTTCGCCCACCAGCGAGGCGCCGGTCCAGATGCTGTGCACGTCCTGGCCGTTGGCGTCAGTGAAAGGATCGGGGCAATTGGCGTGGCGCCAGTTGCCGTTCTTGGCTTCCGTATGCCGGGATTCGTGGAAGACCAGCATTATCCGGGCGATCTGCGGGTGGCTGAACTTGATGTAGTTCTGCGTCAGCCACATCTTGGTATTGGACTTGAAGGGGATAACGCAGGCCACGGCCAGGGCGCTGCCGCAGCCGCTCATGCCCACCGACTTCACCCGGTCCTCGAAGTACTTGGTATAGGCCTGCCCGCTCACCAGCCCGAAAATGCTGTTATGCAGCGCGGAAACTTTCTTCGAAGTTATAGTACCTGCGAAACCGAGGTCCTGCAGCAGCTGCTGCTTGATATCGGCCGGCACGGCGGCGTCGAAGGCCGGGTCGGCTTTATAGACGGGGCCGGAGCCCGGCTGGCTGACGGACTGCGCAACGGGTAAGGGGATAGGCGCATGGCCTGCTTTATTCTGCGGGCCGGCCGAGCGCAAGCCGTCCAGGGCGCTGTCGGCTACGGCGTCCCTTAAGCCGGAAACCGAAGGGCGTGGTGGGCCGGCCTGGTAAAAAAGTATTCCCGCAATTAGCGCGGCGAATGAGAGGATCGACGTCTTTTTATTCATAGTTGTTCTTCCCGAAACCAGGTATATAAAGGGTAACAGGCAGCCCGCGCATTGTCAAGGGCAGAAAAGTCCCCCCCCCGCTCAGGGCTTGGGCTTGTTCGCCAGCGCGGCCAGCAGGCAGTCCACGAAAGCCATGTGCTCCTGGTGACTGGCAGTGTAATGTGCTGGGACAGTCGCATCCCGGATTTATCGGCGCCGTCAGCCGGCAGTTGAAAAAGCTAACTCACTCGGGGGACAGGGGGGGACAGGGGACGCTGATGACTATTTAACTTATTACTAACAAATCACTTCGATTAATTGATAACAAGCCATATAGTCATCAGCGTCCCCTAGCCCTAAGCCTTTTTCGACGCGGTGTCCTTAACAAGCCAGTAAGCCGGCACCTTGCGGCAATTACTCCGCCAGCCCGGCCTTTATGTCGTGGCAGATACTTTCCAGCAGATACTCGCCGGCACGGTCCCCCGGCACTATCACCACCTCGGGCGGGGTGCGGTCCCTGCCTCCCCGCTCAGAGCTGCGCCGCAAAACTGTCCGGGAACCTGGCGGTCCATTCCTCGCGCAATACGCCGTAGCCCATTGAATCGAAAAACTCACCATTGATGATCCTGGCCTTGCGGAAACGCGCTTCTTCTTTAAAGCCGAGCTTTTCGGCCAGGCGCATCATGCCGCGGTTGCCGGACCAGGTTGCAAGCCCAAGCCGCGCCAGCTCGGGGCGAGCGCTGAAAACATAATCGGTCCAGATCCCCAAGGCTTCATAGCCCAAACCCCGTCCCCACAGGGCAGCGTCGTATAGGTCTATCCCGATGCTCAGCCAATTTGTTTCCTTTGACTCCCAATAAGAGTTGACGCGCCCGATAAGAGCGCTGGTGGTCTTATCCGCTACCACCAGTGTTCCGCGCGGTTCCGGGAAATTCCGCGTAAGGACCTGGTCTTTAAGTTTTGCAAGCCTGGCGTTTATTTCTTCAGGCGTATCAGCCTTGTAATAGGGCGCGTCGAATTGGTGCCAGGCGTGCCCCGGCTGCAGCCAGTGCCCGTAAGAGTCCAGGTCCTTCTCCTCCCAATCCCGCAACAGTACCTTCCGGCCTGTCAAGGCCTTCTCGTCAATACCCGCCCGTTTACTTTTCAAGTTTTCTTGCATATATCTTTAAGAGGCAACAGTTCGTGCAGCCGCCTGAGGGCGGTCTGCGCCTTTTAAGGGACAGGGG
>Ga0209417_1006567_pt1 | contig 11810 bp, 10 predicted proteins | sample RifGroF2_FD_184002 | JGI IMG/M metagenome (GOLD analysis project Ga0209417, IMG submission 184002) | Groundwater microbial communities from Rifle, Colorado, USA - Groundwater F2 (SPAdes) (version 2) | ecosystem: Environmental > Aquatic > Deep subsurface > Groundwater | place: Rifle, Colorado... | reverse complement strand
TAAAAGGTAATGGACTAACTTATAAAATGGAAGAGTTTATCTGTCATCCAGATACAAATGAGAAATTTATATATACGGAAATACCTTATTTTGAAGAAATAAAAAAAATGATAAAACAAACTGCTTTATTAATCCCTCAAATAAATTCAATAGGTTGGGATGTAGCAATAACAACTCACGGACCTATTATTATTGAAGGCAATCATGATTATAGTATTCAGCCACTCCAGCTAATGTCAGGTGCTTATTATAAAAAAGAACACTTTGTATTTACAATAAAAGACTATATTGAACGCAATAAAAAAGGTAAAAAATATGAAAAATATTTTAATAATAAGTACTAATTTAAACATATAGGAAATAATTTTATGAAAAAAAATAAAGTATTAATAATTGGACCCAATTTTAAAAATAAAGGGGGAATATCAAGAGTAAGTCAAAAATACAAAGATAACGGACTCTTTGATGATAAAATTCAATTTTTATCATCATACTGTGATGGAAATATATTTGATCATTTAGTTGAATTTTTAGTTTGTATTTTTAAACTGCTTTATTCTATTTTGACAAATGGAAATTTAAAAATAATTCACGTTACAGCTGCTACACATGGGAGTTTTCTGAGAAAATCCATTATTATTTTGTTAAGTAAGTTATTTGGAAAAAAAACAGTAATTCATATAAGAGGCGGCGGATTTAATATTTTTTATGACAATAACAGTTCTTTTACAAAAAAAGCTATTAGCTTTATTTTAAATCAAACTGATATTGTTCTCGTTTTATCAGAACGATGGAAAGAATTTATTGGAAATATTACAAGCAATAAAAACTTAAAAATATTGTATAATCCTGTAGTAATTAGAGACATAAACCCTGAATCAACAAATGAAAATATAATAAATGTTTTATTTATGGGAAGGATAGGTGAACGCAAAGGCGCTTACGATATAATTGAAGCTGCTAAACATATTAAAAACGAAAATATCAAAATTGATTTATATGGAGATGGCGAAAATAACAAATTTAAAAAATTAATAAAAGAACAGAATTTAGAAAATATTATCAGTATAAATGATTGGATAACAGGTGAACAGGTAGATAAAGCATACACAAATGCGGCTATATTTATTTTACCTACTTACAGAGAAGGCTTACCGAATTCTGTTATAGAAGCTATTTCATACGGGTTGCCTGTCATATCGACACCTGTCGACGGAATCCCTGAAATTGTTGAAGACGAAGTTAACGGGTTTTTAATTCAGCCGGGCGATTATAAAGCATTGGCAGAAAAAATTGATTTGTTGGCAGACAGTAAAGAACTTAGAGAAAAAATGGGCAAAGAAAGTTATAGAATTGCAAAAGAAAAATTTGATATAAAAATTATTTTAAAACAAATGAGAAATCTCTATGATGAAATGCTTAATCAATTATGATAGAAATCATTAAACCAGTTTATAAAAATTTTTATTCCTTTTTCTATTTTTGTTTCAGGATTGTAGTTAAGTAATTCACGAGCTTTAGAAATATCCGCATAGGTTATAGGAACATCACCGGGTTGGAGAGGTTTTCTTTCAATTATTGCCTTTTTCCCCATTTCTTTTTCGATAAGTTCAATTAAATAGTTTAATTCAACAGTTTGAGATTCTCCAAGATTAATAATTTCATAAGGAGTTTTGTTATATTCAACAGAACTTATGATGCCGGATAGAATATCTTCTATGAATGTATAATCTCTTTTTGTTGTTCCATCGCCAAAAACAGGAATAGCTTTTCCTTGGTCAATTAATTGGGCAAACTTGTGAATTGCCAGGTCAGGTCTTTGTCTGGGACCATAAACGGTAAAAAATCTTAAACATATAATATTCATTCCATATAAATGGCTGTATGTATAACACATTTGCTCATTTGAAGCTTTAGTTGCCGCATAAGGAGAGATCGGTTTATTAATTATCATCTCCTCATTAAAAGGTCCATCTGTTCTTTCTCCGTAAACGGAACTGGAAGAGCCCATAATAAACTTATTAACTTTATAATCTTTTGCTAAATCCAGAAGATTAACTGTTCCGGCAATATTTGTTTTTGCGTATAAAATTGGATTTGCCAGAGATGGTCTTATCCCCGCTCTTGCTGCAAGATGAATTATGCAATCAATTTCATTTTCTTCAAATATTTTTTTAATATTTTCATAATCAACTATATCGCATTCATATAGTTTGTAATTGCTATTGTTTAGATGTTTTTTAATATTGTTTCTTTTAATATCAGGAGAATAAAAATCATTAAAATTATCTAAACAAATAACTTTATTGTCCTCGATGAGCTTATCTGCCAGATGACTTCCGATAAATCCTGCTCCACCGGTTATTAAAAACGTTTTTTGCAATTTTTATTCCTTGGTTGTTTATTTTTATAAGCTTAATATTAGCCTATTTATCTGCCCTTAACAAGTATTTCTCTTTTTGTATTAATATAATCGTATAAATATTTAGCAACTCGATAAGGAATAGTTTGGATTGAAAATCATATCTAAAATAAGATGGTATTATAACAGATTAAGCCTTATGAGCTTTGCAGAAATAATTCATAGATTTAATTGCCGGATTAAAACACATTTTGAAAAACTTATTTATAAACAATACTCAAAAAAGTCTTTCTTGTTTAATAAACTGAATAAATTTTATTTTGATATTAATGATGTGGAAAAAATTAAAAATTATTATTTATCGAATGATTCTTTGAAAAAAAACTTGTTTGAACAAGCAAATTCTATACTGGAACATAAATTTTCTTTTTTTACCTTGCAAAATGAATATTTCGGAGAAAATATCAACTGGCATAAAGATTATTTAAGCGGTAAACAATGTGATTCAGCTTTTTATTCAGACATAAAATATAAAGATTTTGAAAAAAACGGGGATATAAAATATATCTGGGAAATAAACAGATTTCAGCATTTTTTTGCTCTTTCACAGGCTTATTTAATTAGTGATGAAGACAAATACGCAAAAGAAATAATTAATGAAATTGATGACTGGATAGATAATAATCCTTATCTGACTGGAGTTAATTGGACAAGCTCTCTGGAATTAGCTTTAAGACTTATATCATGGGGATGGGCGCTTTATTCACTCTATATTTCAGGCTGGAATATCGACAATGAAATCAAAGAAAAAATAAGTACAAGCATTTATCAGCAATTAGACTATATCTCTAACCATTTATCCGCCTATTCGTCCGCTAACAATCATCTTATAGGAGAAGCGGCGGGGTTGGTAATTGCTGCAACTTTATTTGATTTTGAAGAGAAATCGTTAAAATGGCAGAAAAAAGGTTTTAAGATTCTGCAAAAAGAATTGGACAGACAAATTTTTGACGATGGCTTAAATAAAGAACAGGCGTTGGCATATCATTGCTTTACCTTTGATTTTTTCTTGCTTTCTTTTCTTGTTTTAGAAAAAAACGGAAGGGAAATTCCTTCTGAAATGTGGACTAAACTTGAAAAAATGCCTGAAGTTCTGATGTATTTAGCCGATGGTAATCTTAATTTGCCTAATATAGGGGATTCAGATGACGGGTTTGTTGTGAAATTCTCGAATGACCAAATTCCCCTAAAATCAATTTTTAATATTGCCTCAATAATTTTTAACAGGGGAGATTTTAAATATTTAAGCGGTAATGCAGTTGATGAAAAGGCATTATGGCTTTTAGGAACTGATTCTGTCGAAAAATATACAGGGATAGAACCGTTAGTTCCGTTTAAAAAATCAATCTATTTAAAAGACAGCGGATATGCTGTATTAAATGATGAAAATATACACGGTGTTTTAGACATTGGGTCTTTAGGATATTTGTCCATTGTTGCGCATGGTCACTCTGACGCTTTGTCGATATGCTTAAATTATAAGAATAAAGAATTTTTAATAGATCCAGGCACATATGCCTATCACACAAAAGAAAAATGGAGAAATTATTTTAAGGGAACATCAGCGCATAATACTGCTATGGTTGATAATCTTAACCAGTCTGTAATTGGTGGAAATTTTATGTGGCTTGAAAAAGCGGATACAAAAGTTGAATTAATAGGCATTAATGATGAATATGACTATATAAGGGCTTCACATAACGGATATATAAAGCAAAAAGTTAAAGTTAGACCTCAAAGAGAAGTTCTATTCCTGAAAAATAAGTTTATGATAATTATTGACAGATTTTTAAATTATGACAATCAGGAGCATAATTATTCTTTAAATTGGCATATAAATGAAAACTGCAAAGTTGAATCAGATGTTAGCAATGTAAAAATTGAAAACGACATAGATTATATTAATTTGCAAACTTTTTGTGATGAAGATTTTAAAATAAATATTTTAAAGGGAAGTGAAGAACCAATTTTGGGATGGGTATCAAAAAGTTTTGACAATAAATTGCCGACAAATACTATACAAATAAATTCTTCTTCAAATAAAAATCTGAAACTTATAACGCTATTATCTTTCAATAATAGCGTTGATAGAGTTGATTATATAAATAATAAGCTGGAAGTTTCCGCCTTTAAAGAGGTTTATGCATACGATTTATCTGATTATTTGATTATCTAAAAGGATATTTAAACTATATTCGTTATAAGACCATTTTTAACTGTAATCGTTTTACCGTCATTACTTGTAAAAGAGCCTGTTGCTCCGGTTGAACCGTCAGAAGATTTATAAGAAAGCGCCTGTAGTGTTCCGTTTATATTTAAAAACTGATTAGCGGTACTGGCATCAAAACCTCCATAAATCAGAGCTTTAACTCTCGCATCCTCTTCGTTTGTTCTTGACTGGTTATCTATAAATAATTTATTTGAACCAGTTTCATAATAACCAGATTGATAACCTAAAAACACGCATCCTGTTCCAGAAACAGAAGTGCCGCCAGAACTTCTGCCAATACACGTCATGTTACTTGCTCCAGTGCTTTGTTCGAGTGCATTCATTCCTATTGCAACATTATTACTCGTAGTTGTAACTCTGTATAAAGAACTTCTTCCTATGGCTGTGTTTGAACCCCCTGTTGTTATTGCAGCTCCAGAAGATGCGCCTATTAATGTATTATAACTACCTGTGGTTAATTTCCATCCAGCGCAAGTGCCAAATAAAGTCGGCTCTCCACTAGTTGTAATATTTACACCAGAGAGATTCCCTACAATAGTTGCTTTTGAGTCAAGAAGTAAAGACCTTGCTCCATTAACCATTATTTGTTTGCTAGTTGTATTTGGACCCCAAAAACGCTGTATTCCTAACGAAGCATCGGGGATATTATCCGTATAAGTTGTAGCTGTATTGTCATTTATCGTAGTAACAAGTTTTTCAACTGTTGTTGCTTGATTTACAGCAGTTCGATATATTTTTCTACCGATAACTCTTGCATCATCAGAAGTCGGCATGGTCACAAGAACCTTTTTGTTATTTGTATCTGTAGTTATAGAAGCACTTGCGCTTGTGTGAGTTTCCCCTATGTCAGTTATAAATGTTATTCTATAGTTATATACCCCAATACTAAGCAACCCGGATGAATCAGCTATTAAGCTAAGCGTAGGCGCTGAAGGATCAGGAACTTGAATAAAATTTAAGCCCATATCAGAATATATAGCATCTGTAGTGTTTGTCCCCTTAACATCAAGTCCGGTAAATGAAGGTCTTGCTGTAGTTCTTACCTCCTGGTCTATTTTTGAATTGTATTCAGAAGCATCAACTTTAATATCAAGTTCATTCTGCAGTCCATTTACAGTTGAGATATCTTGTGTATGAGCAGAAGGTGGGAAAGTAGAAGGTTTATTCAACACACTAGCCCAATCCACAAAAGTATTAAAAACCGTTTTAATGATTTTTAGCATTTAAAAACCTTCCAATCCTTTTAGCTTCTTTCATTGTTCGATGATTTATCAGAGAAGAATTTTCTTCAAAAGTAGACTGAATTAAGTTATACATTTCGGGTTTAAGCCATTTTGGAATAAATAAATTACTTAAAACAAAATCTTTTTTATTAGCCCCTTTTCCTCTCCTGTATAAATCTTCCGCATTTTTAAATAAATGAATAATTTTATTTTTATTTAAAAACATTTTTGCTAACAACTTTTTCATGCTACCGCCTTTGCCTTAAATTGATGTCCTTCATATCCGTTTATTTGAATAGTGGTTATTAAATTTGTCTGGAATGGGATTTGTTCTTCCGTACTGCTTAAAATTTCAATAGGATTATCAAAATCTTCATTTATAATTACATATAAACTTTGGTTTCCAAGATTGCATACATATAAATCTTTAGAGGGCGTATTTAAAGTTACCTGAATTGTAGTAATCCCTAGAAAATCATTATGGGTAAATGAAGCAACTAAATTCCTGTTAATAGTTGATGTAATTTGGCTAAAATACATAGAAATACCTTTCAAAAGATACAAATAATAACTATAGTTTTAAAATAACATATGGTTAAAACCGGCTTATTGTTAAAAAAAGAGTTAAAATAGTTTAATTAGTTAATAATTTCTTATAGCTAAAAACCCCTGTTTCTTCTGAAAAATAAAATTATTTTATACAGAGATAGTCCAGATTTATGTAAAGATAGTCCAGATTTATGCAGAGATAGTCCAGAATTTTTGTTAACTTATTTTAATTTTGAAAAAATAAATTTTTAGAGAATAAAATCCTGTATATAAAGGAGGGACAGGCTTGGATGTTTTTAGGCATTGTCAAAAATTTTCTTTGTAAATAATAATAAATGTAAAGTTTATAAAACCGAAAATATATAGGTTTATTTTTATAAAAAAACGGGTTTATATAAAAATATACTATACGTGAGTAATAAAAAATACAGTGTAGGGCGTTATAAGATTTTAAGAGGTCTCATAGTTTATAGTGAGAAAATTTATAAGATTAATTTGGTTTGTTTTATTTTTATTTGGAATGGTAATGTTTTACATTGCCCCTATATCTGTACCTAATTATGTTGACAAAGTTTATCATTTTATAGGATTTGCAGTGCTTACAATACTTTCAATATCATTATTTGCCGCATTTTTTGATAAAAAATGGCTTAATTTTTTTCTTGTCTTTTTGCTTATATTTGGAGGCGCAATAGCAGGGGTAGTAGAATTGGCGCAAAAACATTATTCGGCAGTAAGGTCATGCGATTATAATGACTGGATAGCAAATTTGAGCGGTATTGTTTTTGTCGCATTGTTTGTATTTCTTGCTAATTCCAGACAGGAAAGAAGCATTGAATTATTTGATGAAAAGTTTGATATAGAAAGTTTTTCATAATATTTTACTTAATATTTTATACTTAATTATGAAAATCAAATATAATAGTTGAATATATTTGATTTCGGGGAGAAATTATGAAAAGCGTATGTGTTTTAGGACTAGGATATATTGGATTGCCAACAGCAAGTATATTGGCATCCAATGGTTATAAAGTTTATGGAGTGGATGTTTCATCAAAAATTGTTGAGATTATTAATAACGGCGATATACATATAGAAGAGCCCGGGCTTAAAACTCTTGTTAAAGCAGCAATTAATTCCGGCAATTTAAAAGCTTATAATACTCCACAGGAAGCGGATGTTTTTATAATAGCGGTGCCCACTCCCATAAAGGAAGATAAAAAAGCCGATCTCAGCTATATAGAAAAAGCAGCCAATTCTATTGTTGATAAATTAAAGCCCGGAAATCTTGTTATATTGGAATCAACTTCTCCTCCGGGAACCACAAAAGACTTTCTTAGCCCGATTTTGGAAAAATCAAAGCTTAAAATAGGCGAGGAACTTTTTGTTGCGCATTGTCCGGAAAGAGTTTTGCCAGGGAAAATTATCAAGGAATTAATTCAAAATAAAAGAATAATTGGCGGAATAGATGAAAAATCCGCGCAAATGGCTAAAGAAATATATTTGTCCTTTGTGGAAGGAGATATTCATTTAACGGATACAACAACCGCCGAGATGGTAAAAATAATGGAAAACACATACAGGGATGTAAACATTGCTCTTGCAAACGAGCTTGCTAAAATATCGCATAATATAGGTGTAAATGCCTGGGAAGTTGCCCAGCTCGCAAATTTGCATCCGCGTGTGAATATTCACAGCCCGAGTCCGGGTGTGGGAGGTCATTGTATTTCTGTTGACCCCTGGTTTATTGTGGAAAAAGTCCCGATGCTGGCTAGATTAATAAATGAATCAAGAGATATTAATGATTCCATGCCGGAGTTTACTTATGATTTGCTTTTGCAGCAGATAAAAGGCATTCAAAATGCTAAAATAACAATGCTTGGCGTTACTTATAAAGCAGATGTAGACGATGTAAGAGAATCGCCTGCCACTAAAATTATTGAAATGATTAATAATAACCCTAATCTTAAATTGTCTATTTACGATCCGCACGTTAAATACTTTGATTATGAGTTATCTGGGTTTGAAGAAGCTTTTAAGGACAGTGATTGTATTCTTTTGACGGTTAATCATTCCGAATTTAAATACATAGACCCTGCTCAAATAGCTAAAATAGTTAAAAACAAGCTAATAATAGATACAAGAAATTCTCTTGACCGTCAAAAATGGGAAAAGAACGATTTTAAATATATTTTGCTTGGCGAAGGTTAAAAATCTCTGAAAAACAATGTCCACGGAGGGATTCGAACCCCCGACATTCACCTTAGGAGGGTGACGTTCTATCCTGCTGAACTACGTGGACATAAAGTTATATAATATATAATAGTATAAAAATTCTATTAAAAAACTTAAAATTGTTTACTGTCCAAAATTTTTCAAAATTTGGATTGACAATAATTAAATGTGCTAATATACATTAAGAAATTATGGGTAAGAAAAAAATTTTGATTTTAAATAAGAAGAGAGGTAGAAAGTTTTTAATGAAAATTAAAAGAGTTTTATGCGTGGTTGCATCATTTTTGGTTCTGACACTTGTGGGAACACCTGCAATTAAAGCTTATGCATATAGTTCTCAAGAACTTTATGACGAAGTCTGGAAACTAATCGACACTAAATTTGTTGATGCAAGCCAGAATAATCAGGATTGGCATAGATGGAGACATAAATATGACAGTACTATTCAGAATGATAAAGATTCCTATGTAGCAATACAAACCATGTTGGCAAGTTTAAATGACCCTTATACAAGATTTCTTGACCCGGAAGAATTTGCCGATGAAACTCAGTCTATAAGCGGAACCTTATTTGGAATCGGAGTACAGATAGGAACAAAAGATGACAAACTAATGGTTATTGCACCTATTGAAAATACCCCCGCAGATAAAGCAGGTCTTAAGGCAAATGACCTCATTACCGAAATAAACAAAAAAAGTACAAAAGGTATGTCAGTAAAAGAAGCTGCTGACTTGATAAGAGGTGAAAAAGGAACGACCGTAACCATTCTAATTAAAAGAGAAGGTGCGGCTGAAAAGCTTTATACTATAACAAGAGACAAGATTGATGTTAAATCTGTTTCTATAACTCTTCCTAAAGGTACAAATATACCTAAAAATATCGGGTATATTCGTTTGAATTCTTTCTTAAGCCATACAGCAAGTGCTGAAATAAAAGAGGCATTAAAGAAATTGAGTGATAAAGACGGATATATTCTTGATGTTAGGTCTAACCCGGGGGGACTTTTGACAAATGCCATTACTATTTCTGATATGTTTCTTACTTCAGGCTTGATAGTCAGTACTGTAGACAGAGATGGTTATAAAGAAACACAAAAAGCAATTAATAAGCCTGTAACGCAAAAACCTCTTGTTGTATTGATTGATGGAGGAAGCGCGAGCGCAAGTGAAATTCTTAGCGGCGCATTAAAAGATAACGGAAGAGCCATATTGATTGGCACAAAATCTTTTGGTAAAATTCTTGTTCAGGAGATAAACAAGCTTCCCGGCGGATCAGGAATTAATATAACAACACAAAAATATCTCACCCCGAACGGTACGGATATAAATAAAAAAGGAATAACTCCTGATATAGAAGTTAAAAACACAGAAGAAGATATCAAAAACAAAAAAGATAAACAGCTTGAAAAAGCTGACGAAGTTTTAACGAATTTAATAAAGTCTAAAAATAAAAGTAAAAAAGACTTGCAAGTAAATGATTCAGAGCTTCCTATTAAATTTATTATCCAAAATTAATAAAATAAAATAATTAAAAAAGAGTTTCCGTTTTTAAACAGAAGCTCTTTTTGTATGTGAAGAATTGTTAAGCTGTTTTGTGTTTCTAATGTCAATTTTTTTATTTAGGAACGTTAAGTAAATAGATTTGTTTATAAATATAGGGTAATTTGTGTGATGTTGAGGATACAAAACGTAAATTTTATTAATAATTCACTTATTCAAAAGAAAAATTCAGACGAAAAACAGCCAAAATTGGGTTTTAAAGGCAGATTAACTTTAACCTCGCCTCAATTAGAATCCAAGATAAGAGAAGCTTTATCAGAAGCAGGTTCTGGAAACAATCCCGTTTTAAAAAATGTTAAAACTGATTTTATAGACAGAGTTGTTAAAAAAATTATAGAGCTTAAGCGGGGTGTTACGGCGGGAATAACTGCTAAATCAGGCGCAGGCAAAACTACTTTGCTTGAAGATGCAACAAAAGCCACTTTGGGTATAGACAGAGATATTAAAATTATTCCTAATAATCCGTTTATAACTCTTGTAAAAGGCGATAATTGTTATAAGGATGTTTCCAGACAAGTTAAAGAAGCAGGCGGTTTTGAGTCATTTTTAAAAACAGGTTATAATTTCGATCTTCCTGAAGCAGTAAATCTATTTGGATTAAGAAATACCATAAGCAGATTAGCAAAAGGCAAGCCGGTAATGGGACCGGAATATGTTTTTGGAACCTGTGAAAATATTCCCGGAAGAATACCCCTTAACCCTGCAAAACTTATAGTTACTGATTCAATATTTGCTCTTCATCCGAAGCTTAATCCTTCAAACAATCCCATATTGGATTTTGGCATGTATATAGACGTTTCTAAAGATGAATTGTTAAGACGCTTTATGGGGCGCGCCACCTCTGTCAGAGGAAATACCCCTGAAGAAGCTAAAATTTTATTTGATAATGCGGAACGAGAAGCCTCTAAGCATCTTAATCCCGGTATAGGCGATCTGGTAATAAACGGTGAATTACCAAGAGAGCTTATCGCAGATAAATTAAGCAAAATATTTAAAGCAATAACAGGAAAACGCGATTAATCTATAGTTCGCATAAACCGTTGCAGAATGCTTGTTCAAGTTCAGGCATGATACTTTTGTGGGTCATTTCAAAAGTTACAGGAGTTATGGAAATTTTATTATTTCTAATAGCCATAATATCAGTGCCGTCTTCCTGTGCCGTTTTAAGGACTTCTCCCGCCATCCAATAATATGTTTTTCCTCTCGGGTCAAGCCTTTTTTCATAAGAATCAGTATACATACGAGTTCCAAGTCTTGTTATTTGGATTCCGGTAATTTCATCCGCATCAACCGCAGGAATATTTATATTAAGTATGGTTTTTTTAGGAAAATTAATTTGAGCAATATTATTCATAAATCTTGAAATAAAATCTGCCGAATAAATAAAATCAGACTCAAAAAAATCGCCGCTGCCGAATAAAGAAACCGCAATGCTGGGATATCCCAATACAGCTCCTTCCATTGCAGCGCTGACAGTTCCTGAATATAAAATATCAGAACCCAGATTAGGTCCGTAATTTATCCCTGAAATAACCAGATCAGGTTTTTGTCCTTCTCCAAGAATACTGCTTATTCCTATTTTAACGCAATCA
>Ga0209417_1006566_pt1 | contig 11813 bp, 12 predicted proteins | sample RifGroF2_FD_184002 | JGI IMG/M metagenome (GOLD analysis project Ga0209417, IMG submission 184002) | Groundwater microbial communities from Rifle, Colorado, USA - Groundwater F2 (SPAdes) (version 2) | ecosystem: Environmental > Aquatic > Deep subsurface > Groundwater | place: Rifle, Colorado... | reverse complement strand
GGGACCGCCGCGCATCTGGCCGGCGCGCATGGGGCGAAAGACGTGGATGATCTCGGAAGCGGGAACGCGTACGCGCTGCGCGATGTTGCGGCGGGTGATAAACGCTTCGCCCGGATGTTCCGGCCAGAGGTGATAGGCGACACGCTTCCCGCGGGCGTCGATCTCGATCCCCATCCGGATCTCGTTCCCGTTCTCCAAAATGGTGCTATACGCTTCGTCAAGATGATCCGCCTCCAGAACCTGGAGCTGGAGGGGGATGGAAAGACCCTCCTCAGGTCGGCAGGGAATCAGGCGGCAGAGGATCTCCCCGGCGTCGATCAATCCGCGGCTGACCAGGCTCTGGAGGCCGTAAAAATTGAGGGTTTCGCTGTAATCCGCCTCGTCGCTCCAGTCATCCCATAGTTGCTGGAGCTTGCCTTTCAGATCGAGATTGTTCATCTGCCAGCGGGGGTTGATCCCGGAGCCGATGATGTTGGCGACATAAGCGTCCACACCGCCGTCCACCAGGGGATTGTTGCGGATGAGCTGGCGGGAGCGGCTGCGAAGGGAGTTCAGGGATCCGGAAACGACGGAGGAGGGACCGGAGATGGACGTGCCCCAGGTCCCCATGCGGCGGCCCGCTGAGGCGCCCTCGTAAGCGCCGATGAGCGCGGAGATGTGGATCGGGCGGCCATAGACGTCGAGGGTGCGGAGATATCCGGGCGCGGGGGGCGCGGTCGGCAGATTGTAAGTCTGGGATGGGGCCGGCGGCATCATAAGCCCTTCTCCGTCGATGCGAGAAAAAAGCGGGGACGGACGGCGGCCGTCTGAAGCGAATTAAGGATCTGCTGCTCGAGGAGATCCAGCGATGCCATGTCGGTCTGCCCGTATGTGATCGACTTGTCGCCCATCGACAGGCTGACCTTGCGGGACCCGGTCGCCAAAGCGAGTTTCGCCGCCCTGACGTTGGCAAGATCCGTTTCGGTGTAGGTGTATGACGTCATGCCGTCCCTGGTTTATCCCGCCGGGGATCCGTTAAACCCCGGGCGGGTTGCGGTTGTATCCCGCCGTGGTAACCGGATGACCGGCAGGATATGAGAGTTTGGCCCCGGCGGGCGTCTCAGTTCGGTACCGCCGGGGCCGCTCATAATATTCGCGGGCGCTCCGCCGGGGAGGGAAAACCGTCGGCGCGCCCATAAAAAAGATCCTACGCGGGGAGTAGGATCTCAGACCGGAAAGAGATGTTCCAGCGGAGCAGTCGGCTTAAACGGCCTCCATCAACAAAATTTTTCAAGGCTCGGCGATTTTTTATGGTTGGACGGGATGAGACGGGGGTACTATGGGGATATTGGGATGGGGTTTCGTGAAGGTTTTTGTGGCGAGTCGAAAAGGAGGGATAAACAGAGGCCGGAGGAGAGCGATCTACTCCGGCCTGGGGTGGGTTATAACTCAAAGACTTCTACACGATGGTATTTTTTTGGCGCCACGGGGAATCCAACAATTCGGCGATAGCTGGGGAAGACGGTTCGTCATAGTGATAGCTTAAGCATTCATCTACTTTGACGCCTAAATTTGACTCAAGCCATTCGGCCACAAGGCGGCGGTGGCAATCCGCACCGGGAGCCTCCCAACACAGAAGGATTGCATCCTGACCGAGTTCCGTAAATACCCTGGCAGGATTGAGTTTGGCCGATACGTCGCGCTTGTACTCCTCACAGTACTCCGGCCAAGGAAGACCCGCCTTCAATCTTTTAAGAAGATCTGCCGAGGGGGCCAGGGCGATGTATCGACGACGGGATCCCCACCAACGGGGGGGCCAGCGGGCGATGCTGACCGCGCGGGGATCGTCGATCGCGGCAGAATTGAAGAAATGTGATGTTTTCATGATTTCTCCTTTGATGTCATGCAGTTATTTTAGTTCCATGTTAACACATTGTCAATCATTATTTTCTCTCAGGATCTCCGCCGGTACCTTGCCGGAAAGATCGATGCCGGATTCCAGGATCACCTTGACCAGCTCCACCTTTTTGCAGGTGTCAAAGCGGTCGCGCTTCTTGCCGAGGGCCTCGTAGAGATAGGTCCTGGCCCGATCCTCCTTGAAAAGACCGAACTGTTCCGCGATCGCGTGGATCTCCTTGGTCGTCTTCTTGTCGAGAAACTCCTTCGTCAACCGCCACTCTGACGTGAGGTCCGATCCCAAGTGGACGGCAACCCGGCGGCGCGTGGGAGCGGTTGTTGTACGCGGATCCATGAGGATGAGCAGAGACAGCTCCTGGAGGATGGAACGAAGCTCGGCCCCCTGCAGGCGTTCGATGATCGGCCATGATCTGAGCGAGTGATCCTCATAACCATAATAGCCGCGCTCCCCGCTACTTTTGGAATTGAATTTCTCTTCAAATAATTCCGACGCTGCGTTGTGTGTCTCGAGGATCGTAAGGAGCGTGATCCGGAGCACTTTCTCGTCATCCGCGGGGAGCACTGTCGCGAGCTCAGGGATCCGCGCCTTGAAAAATTCCTCCCGGAAGAACTCCCCATGCCAGGACACGCGCGGGGCGTTCGGATCGGCTTTCTTCTTGGCTGCGGCGCTCTCGGGATGATACACGGCATCGCGACATTTCTTAGGACCGAAACAGGAAATCTTGTCATTGACTTTGCCGTCCAGCGTAATAACGCTCAGAAAATTTTCGCACGTCTTGCACTGAGCCTTCATATTGCTATAGATACAATGGCGCTCATTCCAATCGAAACTCCCTTCAAACCGTAAACCGTTCGTTTCGAGCTTCCTGGAGGATTTGAACTTCGGCCAGTTTGCCAGGATCCATTCGGCCTGGTGAGTCTTGTAGCAGGCCGGATCGAGGCAAAGCGCCTTCGCCGCAACGTCATCACCGAATAGGTTTCTTTGCACGTCCGTATTGCGGGAGCATTTCGGGCATCCGGCGAGCGGCTTCGGAAAAAGCGCCGAAGAGAGCTTCGGTCTCCTGGATTCGATTCTTTCCTTCAGATGTTTCACTGTCATGCCCCCCCGAAGCACATCCTCGTAATACTCCTTTTGTTCCTTCGGATCGCCGACCCGGACGAGCTGCTCGAGATGCCCGTAAGCGATCTCGCCATCCTCCCAGGACTTGAGGATCTTCTCGGGGAGATCCAGGACCGAGACACGCCGGCGGATGTAGCGGGGATCGATCCCGACCCGCTCCGCCAGCTCCTGGAGGGAGTCTTCTCCTTTTCTGTCAACGTAGAGTTTAAAGGCGCGGGCCTCCTCCAGGGGCGTGAGGTCCTCCCTCTGGAGGTTCTCGATCGTCATGACGTCATAGGCGTCATCGTCTGACATTTCCTGGACCAGGGCCGGGATCCGCGATCCCTCGATGCCGCCGTTTCCCTTCGCGGCGTCGCATGCCGCCCGGAAGCGGCGCTCGCCGGCAACGATCTCGTAGACCTTGCCGATCGCGTCGGTCGATTGCCGTACACTGGACAGCGGCCGAACCAGGACCGGAACAATCACCCCTTTCGTCCGGATCGAGGCGAGAAGCTCTTCGTATTTCGGTCCGGAAAAGGTCTTCCTGGGGTTGAGGCGATTGATCTGAATCTGCTCGAGAGGGAGCTCCTGGAAGGTGCGGGGAGCAGATGATTTCTCCGTGGATGCTGCCGGCGCCGCCGCGGCGGCCGTCTTCCCTGCCGTCTTCGTGTTTTTTGCGACCTTCTTTGCTTCCGTTTTTTTCGCTGTCATTTCGTAGCTCCTTTCACAAATTCATCCGGCGGCGATTCGACGCCGAGATCGAATAGCTCCAATTTGAGTTTGATGATTTCCTTTTCGGCGCGATCGATGCGATCGTACTCCCGCTGCACGGCGTTCTTGAGCACCTGGATCAATTCCATGTCACCCATGCGCAGGCATTTCCTTCCATGAGGCTCGGCTCGCATCGACCTGATGGGTTTCGTTATTTCTTTCAATGGTTCGCAATTGTCGAATGAGTTTCATCGTATCAATGGCTCGTAACCACGTAATGGGTTTTATTGCTCTTATGGCTCGCATGTCGCCCATGGGTTTCAGGATCCTTTCGGCTTTCACTTCCTACGCTTGCATCCTAATCTTCTGCTCCACATCCCTCCGGATAGCCCTGGTTTCGCTTTAAACGCGTTCTGTGGCACCAGCCATGCCGTACCTGAAAATCCACCAGCCAAGTCTTATCCAAAATAATATGGTACTTCTCATGATCTTCCCTCCTATCGATGGGCGGACGCAGGATTGGAGACATCCGTCCTTTTCCCGCTTGTCCGATCCTCGCCCTTATGGGACCTCCCGGTTGATAAATCAAAATTAGCTGTCTCTTTTCTCCCGGCGACCATAGAGCAGTTTTTCAGGAATATTGAAAGATTTGGCTATTTTTTGTAACAATATCTTGCAGAATTCATCATATGTCTGCCCTTGCTGTCCTGGACTGATCATAGACACGTCTATCTTCTTTTTCTCCGGATTAATACTTTCGAATCCCATAAGAGCTCCTTCATCAATCACCGATTCATCCAGTGCGACCGGGCGACTTTTGGTTTTTGCGGTTGCGTTTCCCGAGACGGCGGCTCTTTGGGGGCGTAATAGTCCTCCGGATTGACGACGCGGGCGGAGATGAAGGCATTGAGCGACTTCTCTGATATCCGGAGCGCCCGCTCGCCGATCTTGACCGCCACGAGATCTCCATTCCGGATCAGCATATAAACGTAGTCATCCGAGCAGGAGAGAGTTTCCGCGACGCTCTGCACGCTGAGGTATTTGTCGGCCGCTTTTTCCTTCATGCGCCCCCTCTCATCACCGGTTCATCCAGTTCGATTTGGCCGCCTTCGGGGCGGCTTTCCCGCCCGGCGCGGAGGTAGAAATCGATTGCTGTCTTAAATGTTCGAAAATGAGCCGGAGGCCTCCGCCGGGGAACTCCATCTCGGCGCAGACCGACGCCAGGATATCCGCGTCCAGCAGATGGTTGGGGCGATTATGGACGTTGATCCACTCCTCGCGGCCCTTGTCGTTGATCTGCTTTTCCTCCGCCAGGATCTGGGAGGCGTAATCTTCGCCGGTATCGGCGTGGAGGAACGCGGCGCCGGGTAGGCCGCGCGTCTCCTCGTCGGACGCCAGCTTGAGGCGATAGTGATACTGGTCTTTGGCCTTCGCGGTGTCGAAGGTGATCAGACGCAGGGCCTCGGGAAGCTTCTTTCCGCTCGGAGTGGAGAGGATCCCGCTGCCCAGGCTGAGCTTGCCGGGCAGGGAAACGCTGGACCCCTTTGTCCCCCAGAGGCCGACGCCGCCGCGGCCGCGGTTCTTGAGGAGCCAGAAGTAGGTCTCCTCGGTCATCGTCATGTCCTCGAATTTCTTGCTGCCACCGGTGTCCACGCAGGCGCGGAAAATCCGCAGCGAGCGGCCGGGATCGCCGATGACCGGATACGCGGTCTCGAAAAGAAGCCGCTCGACATCCTCCCACGTGGCCAGAAAACCGTAATGGATGAGCCAGCTCGTCATGTAGGCCGCCCATGCGCGGACGGCAAACCAAAAACCGAACTGCTGGACGTCCACCCCGCAGGTGAGGACGAACGCTTCCTGCGGCGCCGTTTGCGCCGGAAGGGGGCAGCGGGCCGCGAGGATCTGCTGTTTATCTTTGGAAATGACGGTCAGTTTCCAGGGCTCGGCCTTGTGTTTGTTACAGAAATTTTTGAACTCATCGATGTCCTTCAGGCCGCGAAGGAAGCAAGCCGCCACGTTGCTCATCGAGACGAAACGGCTGAGCCACGACGGAATGTGGAAGGCAATCTTGGCCGGAAGGTATTTGAGCAGGTACTCGGGGAGGGGCAGCCCCATTTCGGGCTCGGCGTCCTTCCTCTCCTTGCGCTCATACCAACGGCCATGCCGGACGGCCAGATTCCGTTCGTAGTCGTTCCATTTGGCCAGACATCGGGGGCACTCGTACCAGGCGAGACGGCCCGCCTCGATCGTTTCGGGGTCTTCGGAATGGCGCTTGCCGTCCGGTCCGGGCTCGGTCTTATGGGGCCACTTGAACCGGCCGAATTCCATCTTATGCGGCACGTTGCAGATGGGGCATTTCACGTAGTAATCGAAACGGACCTGGGCGCCGTTGAAATACTTCCAGACGGGTCCGGTCGGAACGGTGGGGCTGCTGATGATCCAGTGTTTTTCCTCGCCGTCGTAGGTCATGAGACGGTTTTTCGTCTGGATGATAGCGCTCGTTTCGCGTTTTCCGTCCTGGTATTTATCGACCTCGTCGTTGACGCCGTACCGGCAGGGTTTGTTGGCCATGGAGGAAGCCGAGCGGGCCCACCCGAAATAGATCGGCATGTGGATCAGGCCGATCCGGTTTCTGGCCATGTCGTCCGCCATGCCGGTCATGTAGGAGCGCAGTTTCGGGCTCGCCTTGATCATGGCCTGGACGCGGTCCTCGTTGTTGTCGTCGGACGTCTTTTCGTCCGGATAGACCATGATCACCGGGCCGGGCGCCTGGTCGATGGCGACGGCTATGCAGTTTGTGACGGCCTCCGATTTGCCGGTCTGGGGGCTGGCGCAGATCGTAATCTCCCGGACCGAGTGGAAAAACGAGGCGTCCATGATGCCGGCCAGGTAGGGGGTGACCTCGTTCTTCCACTTCCCGGGAAGGCTGGACATGGTCACGACGCGGTGCAGTTCGCACCATTGCGACGGGCGGCGCTTTCTGCCCCGGCGGAAGATCTTCCGCTCCGGATCGGAAAAGCGGACCGTATGGCGGATGCTGCCGGGAATCGCCCGCAGCGAGGGCGGCAGCCAGGGCGTGGAACGGGGGATGTGGAGAGGGGCGGGCATTTTATATCCTCAATTCCTCAATGGCATAACAAGACAAAAGTAATTATCGTTGCCGGACCCCCTGATCACGCCCGGACCGAATTTTTCGCGGATCTCAAAGTCGATCGTCGGCTCATCGATCACCTCGATGGCATCCATGAGCAATTTGACGTTAAAGGAGACGGTTCTCTCTTCACCGTCCCAGGCCGCCTCGATCTCGTCTTTGCATTCGCCCCAATCCGGGTGGATGGAATTCAGGGTGGCGATGCCTTTTGCAATCGTTATGACGACGCGCTCCGCATTGATCACTTTCATCCTGCGAAGGGAATGCAGGATCGAGTCTTTGCCTATGCGCGCTATTTCCCCCTTCTCTTCCGGGATGACGCGCCGATAATCCGGGTACTCGCCGGCGATCAGGCTGATCCGGAGCGAGGAATGGGCATTCTTGACCACGAGAAAGCCTGGAGAGGATCCAACAAGGATGTCGTCCGCCTCCTCTTCGATCATCTTGCGGATCTCGCTCAGCCCCTTCCTGGGGATGATGATCCCCTGCGCCGAATTTGGACGGGGGATCCCGGGGATGGATATGTCACTTTCCTCCATTTTCATCCTGGCCATCGAGAGGCGGTGACCATCGGTGGCCACCATCCGCATCATGGAGACATTGCTCGTGTCCGCCGGGATCTCCTTTTCAAAAAATACGCCGTTTTGCGCCGGGCGCGTTTCATCGGTGGATATGGCAAACGAAACCTTGCGGATCAGCTCCTTGAGGGCGCTCGCCTTGATCTTGAAAAAAGGGAGATCCGGATCCTCATGGTCATCCATATCCGGATAATCGTCCGCCGGGATCCCGCGGAGTTTGCAGACCGCTTTGTTGCAGGTCAGGACCGCCTCACTGGCGGCTGCCGGACTGAGCACGTGGACTGTCTCTCCTTGGAGTTCGCGTACCATCTCGAAGAGTATCAGCGCCGAAAGGGTGATCCGCCCCTCGGCGATGATACTCGCCTCAAGGCCCGCAACGAGGCCGATCTCCAGGTCCGTGGCCACGATCTCTATGCCGGCGTCTTCGTGGCCGGCCGTCCTGAGAAGCAGATTACTCAAAATCGGCATCGTCGCCTTTTTATCCACAATGCCCAGAGTCTTCTTGATTCCCGCGAGAAACACATCCCTATCAATCGTGAATTCCATAGCTAATGCACCTCCAATGATAGTCTGTCTCCGGTTTCCGCCGGATCGTCGGTCTGCTCCTCTTCGGGGGCGAGGTCATTTTCGGAGGCGAGTTCATTCGCAACCGCCTCATCCATCCCGTCGATGATGACGTCATAGTCAGTCGCGGCGGCATAACTGTTGATGTGCTCGTCGAGCTCCCGGCCGATCCGGCCTATAAACTCACCCACCTTGTTCATGTCCCCGCCGACAAACCGGATCCACTCCGCGGCGTGGGATTTCACCCAGTGCTTCAGCCCGGCATCGATGATCCCCGCGCGCGTGGCCAGCTCGATCTCCATCTGCTCCTTCGTGACGTAGCGGTCCAGTTCCCTGTCGAGGGCGATCTTTTGACGCTGGTTTGCGATTCTTCGGCCCTCTCGCTCCAGTTCTAATACTTCGCACTGGAGCACATCAGTCCTATCCCTTTTCCGCTTTCCAGTCGAAATCTCCCGGAGCCAGGTTCGGGCGTATTTTTCGACATCCTTGAGCGCATAGGTCCCCTCGGAACGGGGAAGGAGCTTGCCCTCTTTCTGGTGGCGGTAAAGACTGGTCTTGGTCACCTTCCAACCGGATTCTTTCAGGTAGTCCAGGACGTCGGCGATCGTCGCGAGAGGCTTGTCGGAATCCTCCCTGACGCCGAGCTGTTCGGCAAACTTCGCCAGGGCGGCCTGGGCCGCCTCCCAATCGCGGAGATTTGCGGCGGTTGCGGCGGCCTGGTAAGCCTGGGCGGCCTGGACCGCCCCGTTGAAAAGCAGGACACCCTTTCCCCGGATCTCCTTTGGCTGGTCGGCGACCAATTTTTCGAGGGTTTCCTTATCCAATGGCTATCCTTCCGCGCATAGAATATCGTTAATATTTAGCGTTCCGGTGAGACATCCATTTTGACGCATGGCAAAAGACCGAGCGAAAACATCATTGAAAGCATCCCGGTAGCTGCCTATGACCGGGTAGGCTCCATCGCAATTTTGCAGAATGATGTGTCCGCCTGGAAACATGGCTAACCGTGTCGGTTGGGGATGCGTGAGACATTTTTGGGTGCATATCCAGGGGCTCTTTGCGGCGCGGCCCATAGGATGGATATCGTCATCCCCCTTGAAATGAATTCCCGAAACTCCATCGAGGAATTGGATAACTTCTTTATTTTGATATCGTTTATGTTCCTCAGTGCCGGATACAATTATCCGGAGATGGTTTTTTGCCGAAAAGGAGAGAAAGTCATCCATAAGCCGAGGATTCGCCGTCCAGCTTCCGTTCGTTATCGTGAATTTCTGAATCTCCGGCGGGATCAGATCCATGAAAGTCTGGTATAATGGTAGAGCGATGCTGATTTCTCCGCCATAGAATCCCCATGATGAGATCCTGTTCCAATCGATAGTGGCAAGGAATTGACGGGCGTGATCTAAATTGAGTTCCAATTTATTAACTGGGCCGCCGCCATACATACAAAACGTGCATTCGAGATCGCATTGAAGCGACGGAATGAAAGAAAAATCGACGTGACCAAGATCAATTTTTTCTATGAATCTCACCATGGCCTATCTCCTATCACCGACGATCTCTTCCCTGGTCGCCAGGCCCGCCCGGATCACAGTCAACGTGCAGAGCTTATGATATGTGTTCGGCTTTAGTTCATCCGACACCATCGGGTGAAGGTGGTTGTCGAGGGGGCACCCGGAAGGGCAACCCTTTTCCCCTCCGACGTCCTCCGCCCAGACGAGCAGATCGTCAAAGAGCGGCAGGAATGTCCGGGTTGACCATTCTCCATCAATGATCAGCGCGATGTGGTTGATGACCGGTCTTTCTTTAGCCATGATCCACCCCTCTCATGATAAGGTTCTCACCGTCGATCTCTTCGGTGGGATGGTTTATAATCCATTTATCTTTCCTTCGTCGCCCACGGAAGATCATCATGCGTCCGCCCATCGAGGAGGCGACCGGATTCTTTTCTTCCGATTTTTGCCATTGCATAAGTGGTACCCTGCTTTGGGAGCATATAATTTTCCTCCGTAAATGTCTGCCCGTCTGCGGATAGGTAGAGTTCCACACCTTTAAAATTCTTTTGATATTTATTATAGTAATCCATTGATCGCTGCCACTCTCCCCACTCCTTAAAGAAGAACGGTACACCCGCCAACGTGCACTGATCGCGGACAGATCGAACCCAATCCGGGTGCATCGGCCTTGCTCCTAGGCTGGTCTCGCCGCCGAGGATGACGGCGCTCAGGTTATCACCATGAAAAACCTGATCATCCTCCGGGTAAACATCACATTTCAAGGCGCTGAAATGCCATTCTGACCCCGGCCCTTCCTTGACTACGATGTCAGACAAATTCACTGGCCCCAACATCGGCTCGATGCTCAGGAATTTTTTTCCCGGCACTTGGAGAAAAACAGGGATCTTCTCGTCGGCCTCCTGCTGGTTGCAGACGGTCAGGCCATGCCAGATGTTTGGCGGCATGTCGGGAATGTTAATCTTTAAAAGGTGTTCGAACATAATACCGGGACGCTTGGTTAGAATGAGATATGTATGGTTGCTCGGCTCAAGCATGACCCCATAGGCTTCGTTTTGGAATGTCCATGGAACCGCCTCATGGAATAGGTCATTCCAAACCGCGTACACAGTCGGCCTCCGTCGCTTCAGGGGGATGGAGAGACGTTCGGGGTGGGTTTTGATATACCCGTTGAATGTCCCATATACATTGGTCAGTGTGTGAGGGACAAATCCGTCTTTGGTAAGACCACCCTCAAATCTATGCCTGATATTAGCCGACCAACAATGATCACATCCCGGCGAACAGGGCGTGCAGCCATCAACCAGCGACCATGGAAGATCCCAATAGCGTCCTTTTGTAATGTCAATCATTGCTTTGCCTCTCCAATGATAAGGTTTTTCCCGTCAATCTCTTCGGCGGGATGGGCTGATAGGTAGTCGGTGACTTCCGGCGTTCGGAAGACCAGTTCATTGATCCGGCCGCCGACGTATTTCCCATTGCGCAGGACGGTGTATCGTGCCGGCGTGTTGACGATCTTCACACCCGGGTTCTTTTTCAGGAGACCCCATAGTTCGAGGATCGGCGGCGGATAGTCCAGGCTCGTCACCGGTTCGCTTTTGTCGATATTTTTTGCCACGGACGCGAGCGGAGGAACATCCCGCAGCGGCCCCGGAGGGATATATGCACCATAATACGCATCACGATCATTACCGATCGTCAACGCCGGCGGGAGCCCCGCTTCTATCCATGTTTTCAGGTCTGTCCCCAGCTTGAACGCCTCACCGGGATCCTTGCCCTGGGGAACCGGCCAACGATCACAGCGATCGAAATGATCCTCCCACCATTCCATAGCCTTGGCGCCGGCCGCGTCATAGTCCAGGGCGTTGAGGATCTGGAGAGAACCCTGCAGGACGGCGTAAGAATCGAAGTCCGGCTTGGCGGCGACCGATCCCAGGGCGGCGGCGCCAGCGGTGCTCTGTGCCTCGACGCAGGCGATCGCGTCCAGCTCGGACTCGATAACGATGAATGCCCGGCGATCCCGGCCGAGGAGCATCGTGGCCATCGACGATCCCGGAAGGACGTAGTATCGCGGCTCCCCCTGGGGACGCCGGATCCGGATCCGGTAAACGATCCCGTCAACGATATATGGGATGACGAGACCTCGGGGAATCCAGAGCGCCCGCGGCCGGCCGTCTTCCTTCAAAGCTTCCGGGAGGCCCCATACCTTGCGCGGGCGAAAGAGGTCGTTTCCGTTCTCTCCGGGATTCCATCCGAGCCGGTAGCGGCGCGCGGATTCGTTAGAGATACCCCGATCGGCG
>Ga0209417_1006563_pt1 | contig 11816 bp, 2 predicted proteins | sample RifGroF2_FD_184002 | JGI IMG/M metagenome (GOLD analysis project Ga0209417, IMG submission 184002) | Groundwater microbial communities from Rifle, Colorado, USA - Groundwater F2 (SPAdes) (version 2) | ecosystem: Environmental > Aquatic > Deep subsurface > Groundwater | place: Rifle, Colorado... | reverse complement strand
TGCCGCGTTAGAAATAAAATTATCTAAGTATTGGTTTGAAATAATAATTCTAATTCATTTAATGTTCGCAAAATAAGACGTAATGCAAACAAAATCAATTTAATACAAGCTTAGCTTGACGGCTATGCCTTTCATGTACAGTAATAGAATTTTTACGCTGACAATCAATTACTTGTGTAATTAATTAAAAATTACATTATTACACATTGTTGTTTTTATAGTCATTATTGTCAAATTAAGTTAATATTTTAATAATTTGAAGTGACTTTTAAGCAAAATTAGTCGTTAAAAAAATCTAATGGAAAATCTTATTTAATATGTAGGGATAATAGTTTCTTTAAAAGCTAGCTTGTGAAAAGTTTTGCATAAAAGCGTGCATTTATCAAAAAAAATATGTATTTTTGTACTTGTTTTATAACATTTATATGCAATAAAAATGAAGCTTCAAATACAATATATAATATTAATAATTTTTCTTTTTACAATTAATGTTGTGCAAGGACAAAACAAAGTTACTTTGGTTTATCCAAAGGATAATTTCAATATAGAAAATGGAAACATTACTTGTGTATGGAATAAGTTTGCAGGAGTAAATGTAAAATATAATATTGTTGTAAGTGAGGACTCACTGTTTACCTCTTCTATAATTAATCAAAGCGGTATCAGTACAAATAAGTATAGCGTAGCAGGATTAATACTTGGTAAAAAATATTTTTGGCGAGTAACTGCTTCTGTTGATGGAGGAGCAACCTATCTTTATACTTCTACTTCCGATGCTAACATATTGACTTATTATACACCCAAATATAGCGCTCTAAGTGGTAATCTCCAATTATGGTTAAGAGCTGATTCTAATAGTGTGGTTTGTAATGGTGCGGATAGTCTTATAACCGAATGGCTTGATTTAAGTGGGAAAAATCGGCATGCTTTACAATCAAACAATTCGGTTCGCCCCAAATATATCCCAAAGCATACTGAATTAGGGGGCAAACCTGCTATTTCTTTTGGTAAAACTGGCTCTAACGGCAGCGCCACTTATTTAAGTTTTCCAACAATAACATTGTCAAGTGCAGAATATACTGTTTTTGTGGTCTACAAATTAAAGAGCAAAAAAAGTGTTAGTGCAATACTGTCTTCACCAGATATAAATAATTCTCTATATGATGGTCTTGTTAGTGCTGGTGGAGATTTGAATAATTATTTTCTTCATTCAGCTATAGGTTCTATTCCTGGCCTTACTCCTAAGGTAACGACATCCAATGTTTCTCCTTTGTCTTGGGGAGTAAATGTATTTTGTAACAATCAAATATTTCGTAATTCATTAGAATCTTCTTCTTATTTTTACAAAAATGCTGATAGTACAATAAAATTGAATATGGTAGGAGCTTTAACTAACATTAATGATATAACAGATAAATTTTTCCACGGCGATATTTCTGAAATTATTATTTACAATAAAAAATTAAGTGATACAGAACGTCTTAATATTGAGAGTTATCTTTATTCAAGATATGCTCCTCCTGTAAATCTTGGAGAAGATATTAACATGTATGGATTTTGCGATACAACATTAAAGGATAATAGTTATTTTGTTTCTTACAAATGGTCGAATAATGCAACAACATCTTCAATCAAATCTAAATATAAGGGAGGCACTTATAGTCTTTCGGCAAAAGATATTTTTGATCACACAACTGTTGATACTATAAACATAGCATATACGGATGTTACATTCCCTGCCTCCGTAAAAGATACTATGCTTTGTTATGGGAGTGTGTTAAATTGGAATACCAGCTTAACACAATCTGCCTATAAATTCAAATGGCAAAATAATGATACAATGAGTTTCCAAAACATTGGCACAGAAGGTAAATTTTATGTCTTAGTTACTGATACAACTAAGTTTAAATGTACTTATTTGTCAGATACTTTATATGTTAGTATTGATAATTTTCCTTCTATAGCTACACTTGGCAATGACACATCTTTATGCTATAATACTGTTATCAAACTAAAAGCAGGAAACGATAGGGTTGTTTCATACAAATGGAACAATAATATTGCACTAACCGATAGTTTATTTACTGTAAAAAACAATGGAAATGTTATTGTAGAGGTTAATGATGTATATAATTGTAAAAAAATAGATACTGCTCTTATTTACATAAAAGGAGATTTGCCTAAACCTAACTTTGGATACAATAATGTTTGTGCAGGAAATATTTCCCTATTTTATGATTCTTCAAAAATATCTAAAACATTTAATCCTAGTGATACTATCTTATCATTTATATGGAATTTCGGAGACCAAAATACTGCAAATCTTAGAAATCCTAGTCATTTTTACCTGGATTCTGGAGGTTTGTATAATGTTAAACTTATTACTACTTCATTAGTAGGTTGCACAGATAGTATAGAAAAAATAGTTCTTGTACATGATATAAACTCCGCATTTGATTACAATATAACATATTTAGGAGACTCTACTTATTTTAAAGACCTCACAACTGTAACAACAGGCGACTCTGTGCAATCAACATTATGGAACTTTGGAGATGGCAATACTTCTAGCAAAAGAAATCCAGTTAATTATTATGCTAATAAAGGGACATATAATCTTTCTTTAGATATTGTCAGCTCATTTGCTTGTTCTAAAACTCTTAATGCTATTGTCAGAATTTATGACTCTATCGCAAATATTGATAAGCCTACATTAGTTTATCCTCTAAAAAATTCCCTCGTTTTAATTGATACTTTAAATAGTCCAACAATAACAATGATGTGGAATGAAAAAGTTGATAGTAATAGTTTATATCAAATAGAAATAGCTACTGATAGCTTATTTAATAATATTGTTTTTTCTCAAAAGGGTATAACTAATCCAGAAGTTAATTTTAATTATACATCTAATGTGAAATATTTTTGGAAAATACAGGCTTTTAATCTAACTGACTTCTCTATTTGGTCTGATGCGTGGAGTTTTGTTGTAACTAACCAAATAAATAAATCAAATATGTTTTTATGGTTACGGGCAGATACAAACATTGTTACTGATGCCTCTGGAAATGTTTCTCAATGGAATGATATCTCTGGCAATGCTCATAATGCGGAGCAAACAGATGCTACAGCCAGACCTAAGTACATAAGTAATGACAATCAACCTTATTTACAATTTGATGGAGTAAATGATATGTTTAAGGGTGATATAATAACAGGCATTAACACTGCGTCATTTTCAATTATTGTTTCTGCTTACTTTGAGCAAGTAACAAATGGGCAAAGAGGAATTTTTGCAATAAATGACTACTCTAATGGTTTTTGGATGCAAAGGTCTAATTCGGAAAGTATTAGTACATATAATAATGGTACCGTGCTAGGGGCAGTAGATACATTAACATATAAAAACAAAGCTATTGTTTACGTTAAAAATAAAACTAACTCAAATTCTAAATTATTTATTGACGGAAATAAATTAAACGAAAATACTACTAATGGAACATCAAATTTCACAAATGACAATTACTATATAGGAAGGACTGACAAAACTCACAAAGGTAATATTTCTGAAATAATTATTTTAAATAAAGCAATAACAGATAATGAAGTTATAGATTATTCTAATTATATAAAAAACAAACAAAAAACATCTTTAAACTTAGGTTTAAATCTTGGACGAGATATTTATAACTATGGCTTTGGAGATACCGTTATTAATGCTGCTAGTGGCTTTGTGAAATATTTATGGTCAACTGGTGATACTACAAAATCTATAACCGTTTCAACTGAAGGAATATATTCATTAACTGTATTTAATAATTCAGGTTTTTCGGCTGTTGACACAATAAATGTTTTTTATCCACGCGTAAAGCAAATAAAAGATACAACTGTTTGTATTGGAGACACATTATTCTGGAATACTGGTTTGCCAAAAGGATATTACAGTTTTTTATGGCAGGATGGAAGCAGTGAAGAATATTATAAAATATACAAAAACGGTAAATACTCTGTTGTTATAACCGATATAAACGGATACAAATTTTATTCAGACACTTTTACTGTAAATATTGATACATTAAGAACCACAGCTGACTTAGGCCCAAATCAAAGTTTATGCTTCAATGATGAGCTTAAACTGCAAAAAGGAAGTAATTTGGTAAATGAATATTTATGGAATGATGGTACTGATAATAGCTTTGTAAAAATTACAAGTTCGGATATGTATAAATTAACAATGAAAAGTATTAATCAGTGCATATTTGTAGATTCAGCTTATATTAAAATAAAAGGAGCAAAACCAATTCCTGATTTTACATTTGATACCGTTTGTTTTGGACTTCCTACTAGTTTTTTCGACCAGTCATCTATATCTAAAGCATTTAATCCTGATGATACTATTACTGAGTTTTACTGGATTTTTGGAAATGGGCAAAATTCATATTTACAAAACCCTTCACTGACATATAACCTTTCTGGTACTTATGATGTTGTCCTTTCTATAAGATCAGATTCAGGGTGTAAAGCAGATATAACGAAGCAGATTATTGTAGTGCAAAAACCAGAAGCATCATTTGCCCATAATAAAGTATTTGTAGGAGACTCGACTTTATTTACAGAAAATACAACGACCGAATTAGAGTTTCCAATAACAAGTGTTTATTGGGATTTTGGGGATGAATACACTACTACTGGTAAATACATAAATAAGCTTTATGACTCAAGTGGGGTATATAATATTGCAATTATTGTTAGCAAAGAAATAGGATGTGCTGATACTCTCATAGAACCTGTTATCATTTATAATATAAAACCTACTCTTACTCCTCCAGCAATGATAGCCCCTCAAAACACTACAGTATTGCCCGATAAAAATGTAACTTTTGTGTGGAAAGAAGTATTAGACACAGCTTCTACTTATGAGTTGCTTCTTTCTTCTTTTTCTAATTTCTCTGACACAATATTATCAAATCAAAATATAGCCGACACTACATTTTCCTTTATTCTGCCTACAGAAAAAGAGTATTTCTGGAAAGTGCGCTGTTTTAATAAATCTGAATATTCCAATTGGTCTGACACAATGTCTTTTAGTGTATTTACTCCTTTAGCTCTCAGCAATGTAGAATTATGGCTTAAAGCTGATGCAGAAAATCTAAGTAATGGAGATAAAGTTTATCAATGGAATGATTATAGCGGAAAAGGAAATAATGCTTTGCAAACAAATAATAATTACAAGCCTACTTATCTCAAAAATCAAATTAATGGACTGCCAGCTATAAGATTTGCCGCAGATAATGCCACAAAATATCTGAATTTTAATAAAATTAGCTTTAACAATTCAAACTATTCATTTTTCATAGTTTATAACCTCAAAAATCTTACTGATTTTAGTGGAATACTTAGTGGATATGAAACTCCAAATGATGGAGGAGCTATATATGCAGGAGGACAATTGGCAGATTATAGTAATTATGGACTTACCATGGGAGCCTTCTCTAAAGATAATAGCATACAAGCAGATACTTCTCATTTTGGATGGAGCATTTATTCATATCTTAATGATAAATTATTTAAAAATTCATCTGAACCAAAAACGTATTCTTTAAATCCTCCTGCTGGTAGTTCTGGTTTTTTTAATACTATTGGTACAATGGGTAATCCTACATATATAAATAGCTATTATTTCAATGGAGATATTGCTGAAATAATTATTTACTCCTCAAAATTAAGTCCTGATGATAGAGGAAAAATAGAACATTACCTTAGAGCAAAGTATGCTCCACCAGCTGTTTATCTTGGTCCAGATGTTAAAGTGGATTATAATTTATGTAATTACAGAATAGAAGCTCAACCTATTTATAAAGAATATTTATGGGCCAATGGTTCTACAAATAATTATATTGATGTTGATACATCGGGATCTTACAGTGTTACTGTAACTGATTTTATGGGATTCAAATCATCCGATCAGATATATATAGAACTACCAACAATTAAATATCCAGAAAGTAATTCCATATGCTTGTATGATACTTTAAATTGGATTACTGGACTAAATAACGTTTATACTTTTAAATGGAGTGATAACACCTCTGATTCTTTATTAAAAATAAGCAATACGGGTATTTATTCTATTACGGTTACGGATACAACCTCTAATAAATGTACAAGAAGCTCTAAACCTTTTTATATTTATGTAGATGATTTCAGCCAAATAGTTTCTCTGGGGACAGATTCGGTTAAATGTCGTGGACAAAAATTATTCCTTGAACAAGGAGCAGACAGAGCTGTAAATTATGTATGGTCAGATACTTCTACCGAAGAATACTCTATGATATTTAGCGAAGGAATATATAGTGTAACCGTAAAAAACAATATAGGTTGCATAGGAATAGATAGTATTGAAATAAAAACTATAGCTGGTCAGATTCCTATTGTTTCATTTCTTGCAGACACTATTTGTCTAGGGAATAACACTTCTTTTACAAATAATTCGTTAATAAATGATACAATATATGGCAATGGCTTTATTGATTCATTTTACTGGAATTTTGGAGATGGATTTTATGATATAAGTACAAATCCAAGTCATTTATACAATAACAATGGAAATTATAATGTAAAACTTACTGCTGAAACTAATCAAGGTTGCTCAGACAGTATTAATAAAAACATTATTGTTTATGAAAACCCTATTGCAGACTTTACTAATTATCCTGCTTTCTTTGCAGAGAATGTATCATTTATTGATAAATCAAATGCAGCTCTTGGCGATAATATTATATCTTGGAAATGGTTTATAGGTGATTCTTCTTACAATAAAACTAACCCAAATCATATTTTTTGGAAAATTGGTTATGAGAAAGTAACTTTGATTGTTAACACTAAATATAAAGGAACAGACACTCTTATCAGATTAGTACCTGTATATGGTGGAATTGGTTATTTAACTCCTCCTAAACTAATAAAACCTGTAGATAATTTACAAATAATAACTGGTAATCTGCAAGATTCTTTAATAACATTTCTTTGGAACGAAATAGTTGATACAAGTACTATATACAATGTTGTGTTTTCTAAAAAGAAAGATTTTACAGACACTATATATAATTTAATTTTAGATAAAAATACTACTCAACAATTCTTTAATTTTAAAAATGGAGATACAATTTATTGGAAAGTACGTGCTTTTAATAAATTGGAATTTTCAGAATGGTCGGAAATTCGAAAAATATTTCTTTGGAAATCAGATATATTTAATTCTTTTAAACAAAATATGACGCTTTGGTTACGTTCTGATACTCTTGTCGAAACAAACAAAGGACGTGTTGTAACATGGAGAGATGCTAGTGGAAATAATAATAATGCGACACAAATAGATACTCTAAAGCAACCAACAATATTTAATCACTTATGCGGATATCCTGCTATCAAATTTGATGGAACTGATGACTTCTTAAAAGGAACTTATTTAAAATTGGACACTTCTTCGTTTACTATTATGATGGCTTTAGGAGCCAAAGACATTCCTCTAAATAAATACATTGGCTTATTTGCTATTGATAATGGAGGAACTAATGGTTGGGAACAAGGATTTTGGATGCATAGAAGCACTAATGGAACTTATGGTACTGGAAATGGAGCTATTACTGTATATAATAAAGCAACAGCTTGGGGTAGTATTAGTAATTTATTAAAACCTGGTGTTTTTTCTAATATTATAAGTTTTACAAGAAAAAGCAAAGAAAAAGCGGGTTTGTTTATTGATGGAACTTTAATTAATAATACTAATTTAGAGAATCTTATTAATAGCATAAATGGCAATTACTATTATATAGGGCGCACAGATGGCACTTATTCAGGAAATATGTTTGAAGTAATTCTGTTTAATAAGGTTTTGACTAATGAAGAAATGCAATTTATCTCTCAATATTTAAGAAATAAGTATTTTAATTATGATTTAAAAATTGGTTCTAATATTTATTCTGAAAGCTTTTGTGACTTAAAAATTGAGCCTGAAAGAAAATTTCCTAACTATATTTGGTCAACAGGCGAAACAACGCCATCTATAAATATTGCTAAAAATGGAACATATTCCTTAACGGTACAAGATAATGATAACAATAGACTAATTGATGAAATATTTATTCAATATCCTGAATTTAAACAACAACAAGATACTGCTCTTTGTATTGGTGATTCATTTTTATGGAATTTGAATTTAGATTCTTCTAAGTATCTTTTTAGTTGGAATACAGGAAGCCTATTAGACAATATAAATATTAACAAAGGCGGAAAATACTATGTTACAATAAAAAATAAATTAGATAATTGTTTAAGAACTAGTGATACTGTAAAAATATTGATTGATAGTTTTTCAATTAAAGCTACTCTAGGTATTGATACTACAATATGTAGAGGAAATCGTATTTTCTTAAAGCAAGGGAAAGATGGTGCAGCTAGTTATGTATGGAATGATAACACTAATGATGACAATCTAAGAATTTATGACAATGGACAATATTGGGTAACCGTAACTGATACATTGGGATGTATAAAGCAAGACTCTGTAAATATAACAATTTCAGGAATTGCTCCTACTCCTGATTTCTTTATTGACACTTCTTGTGTTGGTATTAGCAAAACATTACTTGATCTTTCAACCTCTGCTGAGGGTGATGATATTAAAGAGTGGGAATGGGATTTTGGAGATAATAGTACTTCTTTTTTACAAAATCCTTTACATCAATATGACAGTACATCTACATACAAAGTCAGACTTCTTGTTACCGCAAATAGTGGATGTTATGATTATATTGAAAAAAATTATTATATTGCTCCATTGCCAAAACTTAGCATAACTCCTAATAATGCTTGTGAAAGAGTGCTCGTAAATCTTTATTATAATTGCATAGATTGTATTGGTGGAATTAGTTCTTTTGAATGGATTGTAAATGATACCATTAATTATAATAATGAATTTCCTACCCATTCTTTTACTTTAGAAGGAAATTATGATATACAGTTAAATATTAAAACTAATGCCGATTGTGAAGTAAATGCAATAACCAATGTTACTGTTAGGGAAGCTCCTGTCGTTGATTTCGCTTTTGACAAAAGTGCTTGCGATGGACATAATATTGCATTTTCAGACAAATCATACATGCTTAACGATAAAGCTATAACAATTGATAAATGGAGTTGGAATTTCGGAAATGGAAAAACTTCATCTAATCAAGACATTACATTGTATTATGATTCTATATCTATATATAGTGTTAAACTTAAAGTTCATGCAACAAACGGTTGTGAACCTGAAATAATTAAACAAATAGGGGTTAATTCAAAACCAATTGCCAAATTTATTCCTAAAGATGTATGCGAAAAAACTTATAATATTTTCAATGACGAGAGTAAAGCTATAAATGACAGTATTATTCTTTGGAAATGGACATATTATGACTCTTTGACTGTTTTTGGACAATATTCAAACCTGTATTTCCCTGATTCTGGAACTACAAATATTACAATGACTGTTAAAACAGAAGCTGGATGTATTGATTCTGTAAAAAAAACAATAATAATAAATCCTAATCCAAAGTCATTGTTTACTTTCTCTCCTCAATATTCTGCTCCTCCTATAAATGTATCATTCTTTAATAAAACAATATCTGCAGATAAATATATTTGGGAAATAGATGAAAATAAAGAATCAGATAAATATGAGTTTAGCAAGCTATTTAATGATACTGGGACTTTTAATGTAAAACTTATTGCTCAAAATAATTATGGATGTAAAGATTCTTCTGAAAAAATTCTTTATGTGATAAAACCTATAATTAACATTTTAAACAAATCATTAAAGTATAATATCGTTGATAATTTTGTAAATATAGAAGTGGAGATTTATAATGCAGGTAATATTCCTATTGAAAAAATTGAAATAATAGCAGAAATTGGTAATGACAAAATTGTTAAAGAAATATGGACAGGCTTGCTTATGCCAATGCAAACAATAAAATATACGTTTAATTCTTCCATAGAAATCAGAGACATACAACTGCTTAACTTCATTTGTGTAAATCTAAATATTATGGAAAGTATTAATAACGAAATAGATATTAGTGACAACTATAAATGCATTAATATTTCTCAAACTGAATTCATACTTTACAAACATTACCCAAATCCAACAAACGATAAATTCAATATAGAATTCTATATGCCAAATTCTCAGAATATTAATATTATTTTGATTAATAGTAGTGGCATTGTTGTTAAGGAATTTGTTAATAAAATTATGAAACAAGGCTATTATAATGTAACTGCAAATATTCAAGATATTCAGTCTGGAATGTATTACTGCAAAATAATAATGAATAATAAAACTGAGATTTTTAAAATAGTTAAATTGTAAACTTAATTTTTTTTATATTGTTCAAAAAATATTAAAGATAATTAATTATAAAAAGTAAATTTATTGTAAATATAACTGCTAACTCTTTCAGCAAAACGTAAATAATTGTTATTTTTATAATATCTTTTTACTGTAAATTTTAGTTTTTTATTATTTTTTAATAAAATGTCAGTATATTAGCACTTGAAAAAAATATTTTATAAAACATTTATGAAAAAATTTGCTGTTATTTTATCCGGATGTGGAGTATTTGATGGCTCCGAAATACATGAAACTACTTTAACGTTATTAGCAATTGTGAAACATAATTGTGAATACGAAATATTTGCCCCAGATATAGAGCAACATCATGTTATAAATCATATAACTGGTGAAGTTATGAATGAAAAAAGAAATGTTTTGATCGAATCTGCAAGAATTGCGCGAGGCAAAATAAAAAATATATCGAAATTGAATGTAGATGATTTTGACGCAATAATATTTCCAGGTGGATTTGGTGTTTCAAAAAACTTGTCGACTTATGCTTTCGATGGCCATAAAATGAAAGTGATTCCTGAAGTTGAAAACCTTATAAAAAAAATGGTTGAAATAAAAAAACCAATAGCTGCAATGTGTATCTCCCCAGTATTATTGGCAAAAGTTATTAAAGATGTTGCTCTAACGATAGGGCAAGATGATGATACTATTGTAGATTTGCAAAAAATGGGAGCAGGACATATCAAAACAAATTCTGCAGAGGTTGTCATTGATCGCTCTAAAAAAATTGTATCAACTCCTTGCTATATGCTTGATGTTGACATTAACCAAATAGCTCTAAGTGCTGATAAAGTTATAAAAACATTACTTGATTTAATTGAATAATCAATAATAAAACACATAAACTCTTCTCCATATAATCACTAATTATCAAAATACTATATCAATCAATTGTATTTATTTAAATAAACTATCTTATTTTCATTACATTACTTACCCTAAAGTTACACCAAACCTACTTTGCTTACTAAAATACTGACAATAAGCATAATATATAAATACAGGAAGACGTAACGTAGAGACAGGGTATGCCCAGTCTAATACATACAGCCTTTTTTCCTGACTTTGTCGCTTGATTTTTTCTTCTTTTGCAAATTTCAGTAAATCAATAATTTATAATTTTTGCGACACCTTTTTGGGTGTCGCAAAAATTATAAATTAACTTTGCATATGTTTATACGCAAAAAGAAAAATCGCTCAGGTAGTACAAGTGTCGTAGTAGTTCAGAAGATTTCAGGAAAGATTATTTATCTTAAAACTATTGGTATTAGCTCTGATGAGTTAGAAATAGAAGAGTATTATAGGCAAGGTAAAGATTTTATAAACAATTATTGTGGACAAAAAGACATATTTGTAAATTATGAAGATC